>Ga0182030_10000717_pt1 | contig 64655 bp, 71 predicted proteins | sample 812S3MmetaG_FD_121299 | JGI IMG/M metagenome (GOLD analysis project Ga0182030, IMG submission 121299) | Permafrost microbial communities from Stordalen Mire, Sweden - 812S3M metaG (Illumina Assembly) | ecosystem: Environmental > Terrestrial > Soil > Wetlands > Permafrost | place: Sweden... | reverse complement strand
CGGGCGACATGGTCCAACGAACGCAGCATTGTCGGAACGATCGGCGATCTTCCGGCCAAAGTCGCGGCCGATGAGCCGTCAGGGCCTTGCGTCATTCTGATCGGCGAGGCCTTTGCCGCCGCCGCTTTTGAGCCGGCGCGGGAGGCGCCGTCTGAGCGCGCGAAGGCCGCGGAATGACGGCGACCGACTGAGGAATCGGGCATTTTCAAACGAATTTGATGAAGATCCGCCTGTGCGAAGGGCGGGCAGACGCGCTTTCCAACTGAATCATGCTGGAAGGCTCTATTTTTATCGGCGCTCCTCTCGATCACGGTTCGCGCAAGAGCTTGGCCGACGCAGGAGGGACCAGCTTCGCGACAAGGTGACGCCTTATCAAAAACTTAAGGGCAAAATCCGATTCCGCTTGCTTGGGTTCTGCTCTTAACGCGAAATGCTGGAACCATTAGGCCGGTTGGCGCGGTCCTCGCTTTAAGGATCCACGGCAGGTGGATGCGTCTGAATTCCCTTCGGCTCGGCGGACAAGACGAGCGGTAAGAGAATTTTCATGATCCTGCCTTGTTTTCGAGCTTCGATGAGTTTGAGCAAGAGGTGCATAGGACGGACAGCATCAGCTTGACATTCCGCTTCGGGCTTGGGGGTTGACCAGGGGCGCATTTACCAGCGGACGATTTCCGCTTCGACGGATCATGTTCCAGGGAGACTAGGATGCGCGCTCTCAGGTTTGCCACACTTGGCGGGGCCCTCGCCGTAATCGCCGCGGTGGGCGCAGCGATCTATATGTATGAACGGCCGAGCGTTCTTCGGGTGGCGGTGACGCGCGATAGCGACGACCAGGCGATCTTTGCCGCGGCGGCGCAGGAATTCGCGCAGGAGCAAGAGCCGATTCGCCTCAAGGCGGTCGTTGTTGAGACCCTGGCGGAAACTTCGCGGGCCCTCGAGGAGCAGCGCGTCGATCTCGCGGTCGTCCGCAGCGACGTCGCCATGCCGGCCGGAGGCCAAACTGTCTTGATCATGCGCCGGAACGCCGCGGTCCTGGTCGCGCCGGCGGAATCCGAGCTTCGCTCAATCGAAGATCTGCGCGGCCGGAAAGTCGGCGTCCTCCAAGGGGGCCAAGCCGGAAGGACCGGCAGTCAGACCCTGCTCGACGCAGCCCTCGCCCAATATGACGTTCCCGCGGGCTCGGTCAGGAGGGTGGCACTGCCTCTCGACGATCTGCAGGCGGCGATCGCGAATCAGGAGGTTGACGCCGTGCTCGCGATCGAGGCGCCCGGTTCTCCGGCCGTGACGGCCGCGGTCGCGGCGGTCACGGAGGCCGGGCACGGTCAACCCATTTTCATTCCCATCGCCGAGGCGAAGGCGATCGCGCAGCGCGCGCCGAATTTCGAAGCGATCGAGGTGGTGCGCGGCGCTTTTGGCGGGGCTCAGCCAAAGCCGGCGGCCGAATTTGACACGCTCGGCTCAAGCACGCGGCTCGTCGCGAGACACAGCCTGGGCAATGAAGTGGTCGGCGAATTGACCCGGCTCATGCTGGAGGCGCGGCCGAACATAGCGGCCCATGTCCCGATCGCAAACCGCATCGAGGCGCCTTCGACGGACAAGGGCGCGGCCTTGCCGGTTCACCCCGGCGCGCTCGCCTATCTCGACGACGAAGAAAAGAGCTTCTTCGACACCTATAGCGATTTCATCTATATCGGCGCCATGGTTCTTAGCCTGTTCGGCACCGGCGCGGCGGCGCTCGTCGCAAGGTTCAACCGCCGCCAAGGCGCGGACTTTGAGCGAATCTTGCAGCGCTTGATTGAAATCATCAGGGCCAGCCGGAGCGTCGAACGTCTCGACGCGCTTGATGAGCTGGAAAGAGAAGCGGACGAGCTTCTGGCTATGGCGCTGGCCCTTGACGCGAGCCATGCTCTGAGCGGCAACCGTCTGGCTGCGACGGGGCTTGCGTTGAACCAGGTCCGCCACGCCATCGCCGAGCGGCGGCGGTTTTTCGAGGCTCCGGTTCGCACCCGCTTCGCGCCGCGCCTCGTCAACGAATAGGGCAGGTCGCGCTGAAGTGTGCGTCGGCGCCTATATCGGAGTTTCTTTTGGGCTGATTCGGTCGCCTTTTCGCCGGACGACGACCCATCGCCGCAGCGCGACCAGGCTCCAGATCGCTTCGACGAGACCAAAAGGCCAGGCGCCCTGCAAAAAGCCATAGATCGATCCGAGGCAACAGGCCAAGGCGAAGCCGGGGATGAACCACGAGCTGCGCTCTTCGAGCGCATAAGTTACAAGCATCCCGCAAACCGCGATCAGCCCGAATAAGGTCAGTCCATCCATGATGGCGTGATTCCGGCCCGCTGAAGCAAATCCTTCATCAGGGCTTCGCGCAGGCGTTTCATAATAGGTTTCCAAACCAAGCTGTTTCGTATATGGGATGCTGCAACTGCGAAAGCGCCACCCCATATCTTAGCCGGCTCATCTTTAGGATCGCTCGCGGACTCCGGACGAAAGAGTTCGCGTGGGGCGCTTTGGCGCGATCGAACGTCTGGTCTTTGGTCCAGAGACCAAAGCAACTTGAATTAGACATGGCAACCAAAATGAATCTTCGCAATATTGCTATTATCGCTCACGTCGATCACGGCAAGACGACCCTCGTGGACCGGCTGCTGCAGCAATCGGGTGCGTTTCGCGAGAATCAGCGCCTCATAGAACGGGTCATGGATTCGAACGATCTCGAGAAGGAGCGCGGGATCACGATCATGGCGAAGGCGACCTCGATCGCCTGGAAAGATACGCGCATTAATATCGTCGATACGCCGGGCCACGCCGATTTCGGCGGCGAAGTGGAGCGCATCCTTTCGATGGTCGATGGCGCGATCGTTCTCGTCGACGCGTCGGAAGGGCCGATGCCGCAGACGAAGTTCGTGGTCGGAAAAGCGCTGAAAATCGGCCTCCGTCCAATCGTCGCGGTCAACAAGGTCGATAAGCCCGACGCCCGCGTGACCGAGGTCGTGAACGAGGTTTTCGATCTTTTCGCCGCTCTGGACGCGACCGACGAGCAACTCGATTTTCCGATCCTCTACGGCTCGGCGAAGCAGGGCTGGATGGCCGCGAGCCCGGACGGCCCTCAGGAGGGCATGGCCCCCTTGTTCGACCTCGTCCTTAAACATGTGCCTGCGCCGCGCATTGAAGACGGCGGCTTTCGCATGCTCGGCACCCTGCTCGAAGCCAATCCCTATCTCGGTCGCCTGGTCACCGGCCGCGTATTCGCGGGCTCGGTGAAGCCGAACCAGAGCGTCAAAGTTCTCGACCGCAAGGGCAATGTGGTGGAGCAGGGCCGGGTCTCTAAAATTCTGGCCTTTCGCGGAATCGAACGCGCTCCGATCGAGGAGGCTGAAGCCGGCGATATTGTCGCCATCGCCGGGCTGGAGAAATTCAACGTCGCCGATACGCTCTGCGCGCCGGAAGTCGTCGAGCCTTTGCAGGCGCAGCCAATTGATCCGCCGACCCTTTCGATGACCTTCCTGGTCAATGATTCGCCGCTGGCCGGAACCGAAGGCGACAAAGTGACGAGCCGCGTCATCCGCGACCGTCTCTACAAGGAGGCGCAAGGCAATGTGGCCTTGAAGATCGAGGATTCGCCCGGCTCGGATTCTTATATCGTCTCCGGCCGCGGCGAATTGCAGCTCGCGATCCTGATCGAGACAATGCGACGGGAAGGTTTCGAACTCGGCGTCTCCCGCCCCAAAGTCGTCTTTCAAAAGGCCGAGGACGGCAAGCAGCTGCTGGAGCCGATCGAGGAAGTCGTGATCGACGTCGACGAAGAGCATTCCGGCGTCGTCGTGCAGAAAATGGCCGAACGCAAGGCCGAAATGATCGAGATGCGGCCATCGGGCGGCAATCGCCTGCGGCTCGTCTTCCATGCGCCGACGCGCGGGCTTATCGGCTATCAGGGTGAACTCCTGACCGACACGCGCGGCACCGCGATCATGAACCGGCTGTTCCATGAATATGCGCCGTGGAAGGGCGAGATCACAGGACGGCGTAATGGCGTATTGATTTCCAACGACAATGGCGAATCGGTCGCCTACGCCATGTGGAAGCTGGAAGATCGCGGCCCGATGATGATCGAGCCCGGGTGGAAGGTCTATCGCGGCATGATCGTCGGCGAGCACACGCGGGAAAATGACCTCGAGATCAACGTCCTCAAGGGCAAGCAGCTCACCAATATCCGCGCCGCCGGCAAGGACGAGGCGGTGCGGCTCACGCCGCCGATCAAGATGACGCTCGAGCGCGCGCTCGCCTATATCGAGGATGACGAACTCGTCGAAGTCACGCCGAAGTCGATCCGGCTGCGCAAGACCTATCTCGACCCGAACGAGCGCAAGCGCGCCTTCCGGGCGAAAGAGAGCGCATAAGGCCCCGGCGTATCCTAAGGAAATCCCCGCCGGTCTCGCGCCAATGCGGCGCGGCCGGTCGGCGGGCGGTGTTCAGCTCGCCTCCACGGCTTTGGCCGCCGCGTCGAGAATATTCGAGACTTCCGCCAGTTGCTCGCTGCTGAGGGGCCCACGCGACAGCCGCAGCCTCAGGGCGGTCTTGAGGTTTTCCATTGCGCGGATGATCTGGGGGGCCGGACCGCCGCCATGCCGCGCGTTGACCTCCGCCATGCGTTCAAAGATCGCGTCGACAGTCGCCTGGTTTTGCCGCAATGCGTCCTCGCCCTCCGGCGTGATCGCATAGAGCTTGCGCGGACCCTCGGTCTCCCGCACCCGGATCGCGCCCATTTCCTCCAACAGCGTCAGGGTCGGATAGATGACGCCGGGGCTTGGCGCATAGGAGCCGCCGAGACGATCCTCGATCGCCTTGATGATTTCATAGCCGTGCGAGGGCTTCTCCGAAATCAGCTTCAGGACGACGAAGCGAAGGTCGCCCTGCTCGAACATGCGTTTGTGTCCGCCGAACCGGCCGTGGCCGCGAAAGAGATCATAAGGACCCCTGGACTCGGAGTGGGAATGGCCTTCGCCACGCGCGAAAACATGGAAATGGGGGTGAAATCTCATATGTTTTTTCCTTTTCAGGCCGTTGAGCCTATATCGAAAAAATCGTATTTCGATATATCTAACATTAAGATATATCGAAATACGATTTTGACAAGGGTCCGCGCGCAAGCGGCGGCTTTTTCTATCTGAAATCTCGCCACCGCTGAGATCCTTGACCTCGGCGCTTGCGAACAACCCCGCGTTCTGCTTCCACCCGCGGCTCAGGCTGGCGAACGGATCCTTGCCTGCAGGAAACGGTGAGATCGAGGCTTGCCACTGAAGCGCCCCATCTTGCCCACAAAGGGCAAAAGAAAGCGGTGACCGTGGCATATGTGCAATATCGCCGCGCAAGCTTCTCAGTTAGAATATTTTTTCTGGCCATCCGCACAAATGGTTGTCCCATGCCTCAAGTGAACCGCCGCACAGTGATCGCGGGCGCGTCGGCCTCAGCTGCGTTGGGGCTCGCCGGCTGCGTCGGCACGACGCAAAATCCTTCAATTCAGGCCGGCGTTCCCGCTGCGCCGGCCGCACAGACTGCGCCTCTGGCGGCCGTGCAAACAACGCCGCTTGCGCCGCCGCAAACGGCAGAGGCCGATTTTGCGGCCGATGTCGGCGGAGATCCCCAGTACGGCGCGATCTATGGGCCGGTCACGGGCGAGCCTTTTCCGGTTCCGCCTATAAGGCTGTCGGAAATCAATCGCGCCTTCTTGCGCAAGAAGGTCGCTTACGCGACCAATGAACCCCCCGGCACGATCGTGGTCGATCCGGCGCATCATTATCTGTACCATGTCGAGGAAGGCGGCCAAGCGACTCGCTATGGCGTCGGCGTCGGGAAGGAAGGCTTCGTCTGGTCCGGCGAAGCGACGATCAAGAGCAAGCAGGAATGGCCGGATTGGTATCCGCCAAAGGAAATGATCGAGCGTAAGCCCGAGCTCAAGAAAATGATGAGCGAGCTCCAAAGCGGCGAGGGAATGCACGGCGGGCCGAAAAATCCGCTCGGCGCCCGGGCCATGTATCTGTGGCAGGGCAATCAGGACACGCTCTTTCGCATCCATGGCACGGTCGAGCCATGGACCATTGGGCAAAGCGTCTCATCCGGCTGCATCCGCATGATCAATCAGGACGTGATCGATCTTTACAACCGCACGCCGGCCGGCACCCGGGTTGTGGTGCTCGGCTCGTCTCCGATCAAGCCGGCCAAACCGCCCAAAGTCGCGCATACTTAAGGTGGTGTCCTATCTTTGGCACGATCCGCAAAAGAAGGTCGCGCGGCCGGATTGAACGATCCGTTTGACCGTTCCGCCGCAGCCGGGCTTTTGGCAGGCGAAGCCCTCGCGGTCGTAGACGCGGAAACTATGCTGGAAATAGCCGAGCGCGCCATTGGTCTGGCGATGATCGCGCAGAGAGGAGCCACCCGCGGCGACAGCTTCCTCCAGCACCTCGCGAATCACTTGAGCCAAAACATGGGCGCGTTCGCTCGGGGTCCCATCCTTGCGCGCGAGACTGTTGGCGGCGCGGCGCGGCGATAGGCCGGCGCGATGAAGCGCCTCGCAGACATAAATGTTGCCGAGGCCGGCGATCAGGCTCTGATCGAGGAGCGCCGCCTTCAGCGATGTTGTCTTTCCGGCGAAGCGAGTGGCCAATGCCGCGCCGTCGAGTTCATTGCCGAGCGGCTCGAGCCCGATCGTCTTGAAGAGCGGATGGGAAGCGAGTTCGGCCCGCGCGATTAAAAGCATGTAGCCGAACCGACGCGGATCATTGTAGATGATCCGCGCGCCGGTCGAGAGGTCGAAGGCGACATGGTCATGCGCGGCGTTTTTGGCGGCGGCATGGTCGGCAGCTCCCGGGGGCGCTCCACGGGTCAAGGCCTCGATGCGAAACGATCCCGACATGCCGAGATGCATGACGAGGACCTGGGCGTCGTCGAGATCGGCGAGAAGATATTTCGCTCTTCTCCCGAGCGCTTCAACCCGTCGCCCGGCAAGGCGTCTTGCGAAATTCTCCGGAAAAGGAAACCGCAGATCCGGCCGCCTTTGGTCGATTCCGACGAGGCGCGCTCCGACCATCGCCGGCTCGAGTCCGCGGCGGACCGTTTCGACCTCAGGCAGTTCCGGCACCTACAACAATCCTTGCTTCGCGTCCGACAGGGTCTAGATTCCGCGCCACTTCGGCCGGCGTTTTTCGAGAAAGGCTGCGACCCCTTCGCGGAAATCCTCGCTGAGATAGCACATGAGAAGAAGATCGTCGGCCGTCGTTTGCAAGCCTTCGTCGCGCAGCCGGAGCAAGGCTTCCTTGGTCGCCCGCAAGGTCAGAGGCGCATGGCCGGAGATGAGACGGCCGAGCTCGAGCGCGCGCGGCCGAAGTTCGCTCGCAGCTTCGACGATCTCGGTCAGGAGGCCGACGCCCAAGGCTTCCTCCGCTTCGACGAGACGCGCGGTCAAGACGAGATCCTTGACGCGGGCGGGGCCAATCAGAGCTGCGAGCCGCGCGTAATTGCGCAAGGACAAACAATTGCCGAGCGTGCGCGCGATCGGCATCCCGAGTTTCGCGCCCCGCGCCCCGATGCGGATGTCGCAGCAGGCGGCGATCATCAGGCCGCCTCCCATGCAGGCCCCGGCGATGGCCGCGATCGTCGGCGCGCGGCAGCGCTCCAGAACTCCGAGCGCGGCCTCAATGCGCGCTTCATAGGCCAAGACGTCGTCCGCCGACCCGAACGAGCGAAATTCCTCTATATCCGTGCCTGCTGCGAAGGCTTCATCGCCCGCGCCGGTCAGGATCAAGATCTTGATCGAAGGGTCGAGGTCCACGCGTCCGCAGATTTCAGCCAAGCCTTCATACATGGCGAAGGTCAGGGCGTTGCGCGCGCTTGGCCGGTTGAACGTCGCCCAAGCGATTCCATCCTCGACTTCTAACAGAAGATCGCCAGTCATCGCGCCGCGCCCTTTCTATCCGCTAGCTAAAAAAGAGCCCGGTTCTCTGGTGCGGGATCGGAAGGCTGCGCCTCCGGCGGCTTGGCTAGGCCGGTTTGAACGGCGCTTCAACTCGGCTCTAGCCTATGGCATGGTCGACGAAATTTCGCGCGAATTGCGCATGTCCGAGGTCACGCCCGTGTCGTTTCCAAATCCTTTTGACGATCATGCGGGCGCGGTCAAGTCCAGGGTCGCCGCATTCTATGTTTTGCTTGTCTGCGCCAACGCCGCCGCTTGGATCTGGGCTTTTGTGGCATTCGCCGATCGGCCGGTGCTGATCGGCGCGGCCTTTCTCGCCTATGTCTTCGGCTTGCGCCACGCCTTCGACGCAGACCACATTGCGGCGATCGATAATGCAGTTCGAAAGCTGATGCAGGAGGGTAAGCGGCCCCTCGCGGCCGGCTTCTATTTCTCGCTTGGACATTCGACCATTGTCGTGCTGGCCTCCGCCGCCATCGCCGCCGCCGCCGCAGCCATGCAAGACAGATTGGCGGATTTCAAAGCCGTTTCAGGGACCTTCGGGACGCTCGTGTCGGCCTGCTTCCTGCTCGCGATCGGCCTCGTCAATCTCGTCGTCCTCAAAGGAATTTGGGCGGCGTTTCGGCGCGCCCGCAACGGCGAGAACATCGGCGCGGAGGCGCTCGATGCGCTCCTTTCCGGACGCGGATTTTTCACCCGTCTGCTGCGGCCTCTGCTGCGCGGCGTAACGCGATCCTGGCATTTATACCCGATCGGCTTTTTGTTCGGTCTGGGTTTCGACACCGCGACCGAGATTGGCCTTCTCGGCATATCGGCCGCGCAGGCGGCGCAGGGCATGTCATTTTGGACGATCATGATCTTTCCGGCGCTTTTCACCGCCGGCATGACGCTTGTGGACACCACCGACAGCATTCTCATGGTCGGGGCCTATGGCTGGGCTTTCATTCATCCGATCCGCAAGCTCTGGTATAATTTGACGATTACCGCCGCCTCGGTCGCGGTGGCGTTTCTGATCGGAGGGATCGAGGCGCTCGGGTTGATCGGCGACAAGCTGCAACTCGCCGGACCTTTTTGGCGGCTGATGGCCGACCTCAACGACAATCTTGCCAATTTCGGCTTCGCCGTAGCGGCCGTCTTCGCCTTGAGCTGGATCGCGTCGATTGCGGTCTATCGGTGGAAGCGCTACGACGACCTTCCCGCATCGGCCGAATAGGGCTTTGGGCTTTGTGGCCGAAATCCTGCTGAATTTCTTGCACCGGCCGAGTTTGAAAAGCGCCTGGCCGGTCGGGAGCTTTTCGGCTGTATCGCGTCGCCGCGTCCGGTCGTCACGACTCTGCGTCTTTTTCCTCGTAACTCAATCCAGCGGATCCTTGTGACAAGCTTCTTTTCCTTTGTCGGCGCGATTTGGTGGTGCGTCGCTGTCGCGCTTCTTTCCGTGAGCCTCATCTGCGGCCTGCTGCAGCCTTTCGTGCAGCGGCGTCGGGCCACGCATGCTGAGACGCCGCCAGTCTCCGCGGTCATCCCAATCAAATGCCTCGATCCCGGCTTTGAGATCGCGCAGGCTTCGATGTTCGTTCAGGATTATCCCGACTATGAGATCTTGATCAGCGCGGCCGAACAAGACTCCCCGGCGCTCGATGCGGCGCGGCGGGTCGCTGGCGCTCATCCGGCTCGCGCCTGCCGCATCCTGCATTCGGGCGCCAAGGCCGCCGTCAGTCCCAAGCTCAACACTCTCGCGGCGCCGCTGGCCGAGGCGGGGCACGATTTTGTTTTCTCGAAAGACTCCAACATGACGCTGGAGCCGGGCGCCATGACCGCTTTCATGCGGAATTTTTCCGAAGGCGTCGGCCTCGTCGTTGCGGTTCCCGTCGCGGTGCGGCCCGAGACCTTCGCCGGCAGGATTGAAGCCTTCCTGATCAACGGACATGCGCGGCTCCTGCTCACCGCCTCGGTCCTCGGTCTCGGCTTCGGAGTCGGCAAGGCGATGCTTTTTCGGCGCAGCGATCTCGCCAAGGCGGGCGGCGTCGCCATCATGAGTCACATGCTCGCCGAGGATACGGCACTATCCATGGGATTGGCCCGGCTCGGGCTTCGCACGGTCTTCTCGCATCGCCCGGTCACCCAGGAGATCGGCGCGCGAAGCTTCCGCGAGATTTATGAGCGGCAGGTCCGCTGGAGCGTGATCAGAAGGGCGAACGAGCGCTTCTCCTATCCTTTGGAGCCGCTGGCGAGCCCGCTTCCCGCCGCTCTGGCGGGCGCGCTTGCGGCGCCGCTCGCGGGACTACCCGCGTGGCTTGGCTTCTGCGCCACCTTGTTTGGATGGTTTTGCGCCGAGACGCTCTTCGCCGCGCTGAAGGGATGGGAGGTTTCGGCCTGGGCGCCGCTCGCGTTTCTTGGCCGCGAAATTCTAAGCCTGGCCGCTTGGCTTCGCGCCTGGACCACCCATGACGTCGTATGGGGAACAGGCCGCTTCGACGCCCGCCGCGGCGCCCGCGAAGGGTAAGGGCTGTGGGGCGGGCGCGCCCGGTAAAGGCAAAATCTCAGGCGCCGCCGGCGCTGCGCTGCCGAACGAAAGCGGTCCCGAACACATAATCCCACCAGGGCGCGCTCACTCCGAAGCCGCGCGTGGGATCGCGGAAATGATGCAGCATATGGGCGCGCCGCAAGGCGAGGCCGACGCGCGTGCGCGGCTCGCCATGATGCACATAGTAATGGATCATGTCATAGCCGAGATAGCCGATGATGAAGCCCATCAGCACCGGATAGACCAGGGGCAGGCCAAAGATGGAGCGTAAGACCACGTAGGCGATCAGCATGATCGGTCCGCTGAGCAGCGCCGGCATGACGAGGCGGAGCGGATCATTCGGATGAATATGATGCACGTCATGGATCAGGAAATGGATCCGCGCGCCGATCGCGCCCGGAAACTTATAATGAAACAGGAACCGATGGCCGAAATATTCAATCAAGGTCCAAATGAAATAGCCGAGCGCCGTCGCGGCGAGGACGCCGAGCGCGTCGAAGGACCGCAGGCTGAGGACGGCGAGCAGAGCGACGACAGGTAGATAGATCAAGAGCGGAACCGACCAATGCACGCGGGACATTTTGTCGAGCACGGGGTTCTCGAAAAGCCGCGGCGAGGCGCGCAAGGCTTCGCTGTCCCTTGAAAGGCCGTAGCCGGGGTCTTCTGAAGTCTCCGCCATGATGATCGATCTAGCCCGGAAAAATACGATTCCGTAGTCCTAAACCATTTTGAAGCGGACGGGAAACCGAGGCGTCGACTTGGAAATGTGGCAAATCACCCTTGTCTCCGGAGCGGCGCCCTTCAATGCGCCAAAGCGAGCTCGAAGAGGCTGAACAAATTCTCCGCGTCGGTCCAAACCTGACGCGCGGTCCATCCGGCGCGCGATGCGAGGGCGCCAAACTGCGCAATCGTATATTTGTATGAGTTCTCAGTGTGAATGCGCTCGCCCTTGGCGAAATCGAAGCGCCGCCCGCCGACATCGACGGTCTGCGCGGCAAGGCTCACAAGATACATCTCGATCCGCCCTTCGACGGCGTTGAAAAGGGCGGCATGGCCAAATCGTTCGAGGTCGAAGTTGGCGCCGATTTCCCGGTTCAGCCGCGCCAAAAGATTGAGGTTGAATTCCGCGGTCACGCCTGCCGAGTCATTATAGGCCGGAATGAGCCTCGCCAGATCCTTTTGAAGATCGACCCCAATGAGGAGCCTCGCCCCAGTCCCGAGACTGAGGGCCATGCCCCTGAGGAGAGCGCAGGCGTCGTCATGGCCGAAATTGCCGATTGTTGAACCAGGAAAGAAGCCCAGGCGCGGCCGCCTCGCGAGCCCCTGCGGCAGGACCAGAGGCTGAGTGAAGTCGCCCTCGGTCGGTATGATGCGCAAGGCCGGAAACCGCGAGGCCAGCCTAGCGCAAGCTTCGTCGAGCGCGCTCCGCGACACGTCGATTGGGACATAAGCGGCAAGGGTCGGCAAGGCGTCGATCAGGATCTCGGTCTTGCGGCTGGAGCCCGAGCCGAATTCGACCAATATGCTTCCGGGCGCCGTTTGCGCGGCAATTTCACCGACGCGCGCGGTGAGGATCGCCGTTTCCGTCCGGGTCGGATAATATTCAGGCAGTTGGGTGATGCGCTCGAAAAGCTCGCTGCCTCGCGCATCGTAGAAAAGATAGCAGGGCAGGGCCTTTTGCGGCTGCGACAATCCTTCAATCGCGGCGCGCAGGATATCATTGTTCGGCGCGCCAGCGGCCGCGGGCGTCGGTCTTGCGGCGAAACTCATTTTCAGGCTTCGTCAGCGAGGCGCAGGCCGCAGAATTGCCAGCGCTGGTGTGGATAGAAAAAATTGCGATAGGTTGCGCGCGCATGCTCAGCTGGGGTGACGCATGACGCGCCGCGCAGAACCTGCTGATTGCACATGAACTTGCCATTATATTCGCCGAGCGCGTCAAGGCGGGCGCGATAGCCCGGATAGGGCGCGTAAGCGCTTTGCGTCCATTCCCACACATCGCCAAACATTTGCGCGAGGCCCTCGCCCCGAGGCGCCGCGAGAGGGCGCAGCAAGCCCTGATCGAGCATATTGCCGCAAATCGGGATCTCGGCGGCCGCGGCCTCCCATTCGAATTCCGTAGGCAGGCGCTTTCCGGCCCAGCGGGCGAAGGCGTCGGCCTCATAAAAGCTGACATGACATACCGGCGCGGCCGGATCGACATTCTGCAAACCCCAAAGAGTCATTTGCGCCCACCGCCCGTCGCATTCGCGCCAATAGAGCGGAGCGCGCCAGCCTTCGCGGTGAACCGTCGCCCAGCCATCGGCGAGCCATAAGGCGGGGTTGCCATAGCCGCCGTCCGCCATGAAAGCTAGCCATTCAGCGTTGGTCGCGAGGCGATTGGCGAGCTTGAACGGCCGGAGCAAAATCTCGTGGCGCGGCGTCTCATTGTCGAAGGCGAAGCCTTGCCCGGCATGACCGATCGCCCGCACGCCGCCTTCGAACGCCGTCCAGGCCAGCGCCGGCGCGTCCTGATGCGCCCGGAGCGGAGGACCCTCGCGATAGGCCGGGAGCAGCGGGTTGAGCGCAAACAGGCTTAAGATGTCCGTGAGCAACAGTTCCTGATGCTGCTGCTCATGGTTGACGCCGATCTCGACGCGCTTCGCGACCTCATCCTCGTCTGCAAGGCCGCGTGCGAACAATGTCTGCAAGGCCTCGTCGACATGGGCGCGATAGCTTCGCACCTCGAAGCAGGTAGGCCTCGTCAAAAGCCCGCGCAGCGCGCGCGGTTGGCGCTCCCCCAGCGCCTCATAATAGGAATTGAAGCAAAAGTTGAAACGCGCGTCGAATATCCGGTAGTCCGGCAAATAAGGCTGAAGCACAAAGGTCTCGAAAAACCATGTGGCATGCGCGAGATGCCATTTGGTCGGGCTGGCGTCTTCATTGGCCTGCGCCGCCTGATCTTCGACGCCGAGCGGCGCCGCGAGATAAAGCGTGAGCCTGCGGGTGCGAAAAAGCTTCGCCTCATCCGGCGTCGGAAGCGTTTGGACCGTCTGAGCTGCGGTCTGCGTCATTATAGGCAATTGCGAACTCCCTCAACGCATGCTCGGCATTTCAATGGGCTACAGTATTGTTCGGCATGCCCGGACGGACGCGGGGCGAGCAGCAGGGTCAGAAGGGCGGCGGCTTTGGCCCGCTGGCCGTAAGCCTCAGGGTTCGAACGCAGGCCGCGGGCTTCGGGTTCCGGCTTGCGACGGCCTGTCGGGACGCACGGGCGCTCTTAGAAGATTTTCAGACGCCAGCGGTCTGACTTAACCGTTGAAGCTCCGGTTGATGAACAGGCCGATTGCGACGCCCGCCGCTGCGGCGGCGACGCCGATCGAAACCGTCTCGGCGACCGTGCGCGTTACGCTGCGTCCGCCGATCCGCGCCCGCCCGACGCGGAGCGCGGCCAGAAGCGTTATGGTGACGGCGGCGGAGACGATCCTCGCCTGAGGGACAGGAAGCATGAAAAAGGGAAGCATCGGCACGGCGGCGGATAGAAAATCCGCGAGCAGCATCCATAGGGCCTGCTCCAGCGGCTTCAGCGCCGCCTACCCGGGGCTGGCTTGCAGCGCCAACAGCAGGTCCTTGAGCGCTTCGGGATTGTGCCGCACCGCCCCGGCGAGCGCGGCGGCGCTGCTTGACGTGGTGGCGGCGACGCCGCAAACCAAGCCAAAAATGGAGACCGTGCCGTCCTCCATTCCGAACACGGATGGTTCCGGCGGCGGCGAACAAAGAACGCTTCAGCCTGAGCAGAATCGAAGCGATCGTCATCTCTTCTTCCCCTGCGTCACGGCCGAGCGCCGCCGGAAGCCTGCTCTCACGTGGATCGCGAGGCTTAGTCCTGTTGATGAGGATGGCTCTAAGATTTCGTTCGGCGGCGCTTCGCCTCGCGCATGAGATTGAGGCATTCGAGGGTGGCGGCCATGTCGAGCGCGCTGATGCCATCGACCTGATAGTCGAGATCCGCGCCCGCGTTGAGCAGCTCTTTGAGCGCTTGCGCCTTCCCGGCGGAGGCTGCGTACATGAGCGCTGTCGAACCATTGACGTTCGCATGGTCGAGATCCGCGCCCGCCGCGATCAGCAAGGCGACAATCTCGGGATCGTCGCCCACGCAGGCGAGCCAGAGCGGCTGGCTGCCGTCGTTGTTGCAGGCGTCGACCCGCGCTCCGGCCTGCAGTAATTCGGCGACGAGAGCCGGCGGACCCTGATAGGCCGCCCGCATGAGGGGCGTCATGTCATTGGCCGCGACGGCGTTGACGCCGTCAGGCGGAAAACCTTGCGTGATGAGAAAAGTCTGCAGAGCGTCGCTCAGCGCAGAAGTCGGAGTCTTCTGATCCATAAATGGCGCTCTTTAGAAGATAAAAATGTTGCTAGGTCGGGTAAGGGCGATAGCCGAAGCCTTATCAAAGGCTCTTTTTCCAGCCTTCATAGCCGCCGTCCAGGCTATAGACCTTGGTGAAGCGAAAGTCCGCGAAAGTCTTGGCGTAAACTTGGCTCGCATTGCCGTGGTAGCAATAGATGAGGACCGGCTTATCTTTCGGCGTTCCGGAAAGGAAGTTGAAGATATTGGCTTCGGTGACATGTTCTGCGCCATCGATGTGGCCGCCCTCGTATGATCCAGGGTCGCGCATGTCGAGCACCAAGGCTTCGCCGCTCGCCAACAACGCGCGGGCGACGTCGACGCCGACTCGCTGGAACGTGGCTTCCTCGCTCATGATTGCCGCTCCTTTTTGCAGAGTGCCTGATTTTGCATCAGCCGCTGCGCTCTCGCCTTTTGTGTCATTTGCGACATCCCGATGAGCGTAGGGCGGCAGGGTCGTGATCCGCGTATCGACGTGGGCGCTACCCACGGTGAAATGATAGAGCGAGGCGAAGGCCGCGTCTTTCAACCCGAGAATCTCATGCAGCAAGTCGTCGAAGTAGCAGCCGATTCCGGTGCCGCGAAACCCGAGCGTCTCAGCTTCCAGATAAAGGACGTGCCCGAGAAGGCCCGCCTCCCAGTGCAACTGCTTATAGCGCCACGGCTCGGCGCGCACGGCGCCTTCGAATTCGCTGACCATCCCGAGCGCGAAGCAACCGTCGGACGCGATCGCCTGATGGCAATTCAGGGTCCGCGCGGCTTTAGCGCAATCGCCTGACAATAGTTGATAAAATTCGAGCTGGGGAGGCGCGTGCTCGGGACGCTTCCAAAGAAACTCCGCGCGCAGCGTCTGGCGCAGCCGCATTTCAGCGTCGGGATTGCGGATGAGGATATAGAGCCCCGGATCCAGCCCATCGACGCGATGGACGAAGAAAACCGGATGAATTCGGGGCGCATAGGTCCAGACGTCCCATGGCGCGACGTCGCGCGCAAGCAGGCGGTCGATCAGATGGTAAAAGGCCCCGGCGCCCATTCGCGCGGTTCGGTCGAAGCCTTGCGCGCTGCGGCGGTTCAGAATAACGCTTGCCGCCGGCTCGGAGGAGCCCATGCCTATGGGTGGGAAATTTCCCCTGTAGCGCGGCTCCGGGACCGCGACGGTTTTGCGAGTCGCCGCCGAGGCCTCGTCTATGACCGGCCATTTATACATCGGATGTCGGTCGAGGATATTGGCGCGGCCCGTCCATCCGTTGGCGCCGCCTGCAGCCAAGCCCGGCTCGGTTGCGGCGAGCTGGGCGATCTGCGAACCCTGGCTGATCCGCAAGATCAGATCGGGCGCCTCCCTTTCGGCGCTGCCGGCGTAATCCTCGTCACGGTCGAGCCCAAGGAGCGTCGCGATGTCGCGGCTGCTCAGCCCTTCGACCATTTTCGCCTTCCAGCCGAGCGCGCCAGCGGCGTAGCGCAGGGCGCCCAGCGCATGGCCTATATCAAGCTGACAGTAGCGGAACGCGCGCTCGCCATATTTCCACGCCTCGCGCCAATGGATCGAGGACAGGCCGATCCAGAGTCGCGGCTCCGGCGTTTCCGCTTCCGAGATAAACGGGCATCTTTGCTCGAGGCTATGGTCGCAGCTCACATAATGATGGACGCCGTCTTCGAGGCCAGGGAGACGCCGACTCAGCACATAGGCTTCGGTCGGATGGAGATTGCCGCTCGACGGCGCGCAGCGCAAGGCCCACCGATCCGGGCCATATTCTTTCCAGGCGGCAAGCGCCATGGAGAGCTGCAGCAAGGTCCCAAGGGAGTCGAGATCGAACGGCGCGGCCGGCCTGCTGCGGTTTTCGTAAATCTCCGAAAATGATGTCTCGACCCGGTCGGCGCCCAAGGGGAGAAGAATGCGGGGAGCCCCGGAATATTCGCGGAAAGGGTTTGGCTGCTCGGACCAATCCAGCGTTTCGGGTCCGGCCGCATAGCGTTCGAGGCGATGCTTGGTGCGCTGATGATAGGCGAGAATGACTTCCGCGGCGTTCGCGGCCGGATTGGGCGCCGCTGTCATGGCGCGTCATCTTGCGCGACGGCGCAGGCCGTCGGCGCGGTCGCGCCGCGCCGGCAGGTTTCGAGATCGGCGCCTGGGGCCTGCGGAGCGCTTAATCCGATCCAGGCGTCCACATCGGCCGGATCGAAACCGATCGCCCGCGCGCCCTCCGCCTCCATCAGCGGACGCCGGATCAGGATAGGCTCCGCGAGCATCAAGGCTATCGCGCTCGCCGCATCGAGCTTTACTGGGTCAAGGGCGCCGGACTTCACCTTTGGAGCCGCCCGATTGAACCATTCCGCCACCGGCCTGCGGCCAAAGAAGCTGAGCAATTGCTCAGCGGTCCATGGCTCCCGCAACAAGTCGCGGACGCTTAGCGTGTGTCCCGCAGCCTCCAGCAGCCGCTTTTGCCGGGCGTTATTGGCGCAGCCAGGCTTCTCGAAAAAGACAACATGCGCCATCGCATCCATTCCATCATGCTGTGCGGCCGAAGCGCCCTTCGTATCTTGCCGGGCCGCCTCGTGCGTCGCAAGCAAGCTCAAGCGCAGCAGAGCGCCCCAAAAGGCGATTTCGCCCCGCTTTTGGCGCATCCCGAGCTTTTTGCGATCAGCCGAAATTGAAATCGCCAAGCTGCACGAATTCGCTCTTCAGCCGCCCGAGCAGCATGTCCACCTTGCGGCGGACCACCTCCACGGTAAGCGGCTTAGTCAGAATTCCATGCGCCCCGCCGCCCTTGGCGATGACTTGCTTGGCGAGGGGAACTTCGGCGTTGTCGGTGACGACGACGATTTTGGCCTGAGGAAATTTTGCTCCAATCTCCTTGAGGATATCGACGCCCTTCGCCTCGAGGATATTCAGGCCGATGATCAGAAGGTGCGGGATCGACTTTTCCGTTTTCCCGTAAACCACCTTTTCCGAAGCCTCGAAGGCTTCCTCGACCGACGCGAACTCATGCGTCTCGTTGTCATCCTCCAACATGAACTGCAGGATCGACCCCGTTATTCCGTCATTGTCGATGATGAAGACGCGCTTATTCTCCACCCTACGTTCATTATCGACGCCGATCTGCATGTTGACCTCATTCAGAAAATTAACGTCCCGCGTCACGATATCGACGCTCGCGGCGCCGTACCCTGGCGCAAGAGAAAGCAAATTCCATACCTCATTGCAATCCATGTTTGCGGCCACGACATTGGCCGGCGTCGGACAAGGCCGCGGCCGCAGGAGCCGCCGTCGGCGCTTTACCCTGTGTTGTTCGTGACAGCCAAACCCCTATGTCGGAATCGGGACAAGCAAAAACGAAAGCCCCGAATGAAACCGCGACCTATATATTTCAATGGCTTATAGAGAAGCTGGCGTCTGGCATGGCGATTGCGAGAAAGGCCGCGGGGATACGTCGCCGATATCGAAGGCATATGACGTGTCGTGTCCCGCGCCGCCATGGCGCGTCGATGCCTTATAAAATGGGCTCGAGCGTCCCGGGTTCACGGTTAACAGCAAAACGGCCCAAATGGAGAAGTGAAATATGCGCCAGATTGCATTCTATGGTAAGGGAGGTATTGGCAAGTCCACGACCTCGCAAAACACCCTCGCCTGTCTCGCCCAGGATGGTCACAAGATCCTCATCGTCGGCTGCGATCCCAAGGCTGACTCGACTCGCCTGATCCTGCACAGCAAGGCTCAGGACACCATTCTCAGCCTCGCGGCTGCCGCTGGTTCGGTCGAGGACCTCGAAATCGAAGACGTCATGAAGGTCGGCTATCTCGACATCAAGTGCGTCGAGTCGGGTGGTCCGGAGCCAGGGGTTGGCTGCGCTGGCCGCGGCGTCATCACCTCGATCAACTTCCTCGAGGAGAACGGCGCTTACGAAGACGTCGATTATGTTTCCTATGACGTGCTCGGCGACGTGGTCTGCGGCGGTTTCGCCATGCCGATCCGTGAGAACAAGGCGCAGGAAATCTATATCGTCATGTCGGGCGAGATGATGGCCATGTATGCGGCCAACAACATCTCCAAGGGCATTCTGAAATACGCCAATTCCGGCGGCGTCCGCCTCGGCGCGCTCGTTTGCAACGAGCGTCAGACCGACAAGGAGCTCGAGCTGGCTGAGGAGCTCGCCAAGAAGCTTGGCACTTTCCTCATCCACTTCGTCCCCCGCGACAATATCGTGCAGCACGCCGAATTGCGCCGCATGACGGTCGTCGAATACGCTCCCGACTCCAAGCAGGCCGACGAGTATCGTACGCTCTCGAGAAAAATCCATGCGAACAAGGGCAACGGCATTATCCCGACCCCGATCACCATGGACGAGCTTGAGGACATGCTGATGCAGTTCGGCATCATGAAGCAGGTTGATGAGTCGCAGGTTGGCCTGACGGCGGCTGAAGCCGCGGTGGCGTAATACTTGCCTTAAATTCTGAGCCAGCCCCTCTAGGGAGGGGCTGGTGCTCGGCTTATATCGCGACTTAGGAGATTGGCATGAGCCTATCAGCACCTGAAACAATTGAAGAAATCAAGCAGAGGAACAAGGAGCTCATTGCCGAGGTCCTGGAAGCCTATCCTGAAAAGAGCAAGAAGAACCGCGCCAAGCACCTGAACCAGTTCCAGCAGGGCGGCAAGGATTGCTCGGTCAAGTCAAACATCAAGTCCGTTCCGGGCGTGATGACGATCCGTGGCTGCGCCTACGCCGGTTCGAAGGGCGTGGTTTGGGGCCCGATCAAAGACATGATCCACATCAGCCACGGCCCGGTCGGCTGCGGTCAATATTCCTGGGCGGCGCGCCGCAACTATTACATTGGCACGACGGGCGTCGACACCTTCGTGACCATGCAGTTCACCTCGGATTTCCAGGAAAAGGACATTGTCTTCGGCGGCGATAAGAAGCTCGCCAAGATCATGGACGAAATCATGGAGTTGTTCCCGCTGAACCATGGCGTTACGGTTCAGTCTGAATGCCCGATCGGCCTCATTGGCGACGACATCGAGGCGGTGTCCAAGCAGAAGTCGCGCGAATACGGCGGCAAGACCATTGTTCCGGTTCGTTGCGAGGGCTTCCGCGGCGTTTCGCAATCGCTCGGCCATCATATCGCGAACGATTCGATCCGCGATTGGGTGTTCGACAAGCTGGAAGGCAAGCCCGCCACCTTCGAGCAAACCCCCTATGACGTCGCCATCATTGGCGATTACAACATCGGCGGCGACGCTTGGTCTTCGCGCATCCTGCTCGAGGAAATGGGTCTTCGCGTGATCGCTCAGTGGTCCGGCGACGGCTCGATCGCCGAGCTCGAAGCGACCCCGAAGGCGAAGCTCAACGTGCTGCATTGCTATCGCTCGATGAACTATATCTCCCGCCATATGGAAGAGAAGTTCGGCGTGCCGTGGGTCGAATATAACTTCTTCGGGCCGAGCAAAATCGCCGAATCGCTGCGTACGATCGCAAGCCATTTTGACGACAAGATCAAGGAAGGCGCCGAGCGCGTCATCGAAAAATATCGCGCTCTGTCCGACGCGGTGATCGAGAAGTACCGTCCGCGTCTTCATGGCCGCAAGGTCATGCTTTTCGTCGGCGGCCTGCGTCCTCGCCACGTGATCGGCGCCTATGAAGATCTCGGCATGGAAGTTGTCGGCACCGGCTATGAGTTTGGCCATAACGACGACTATCAGCGCACGACCCATTATGTGAAGGACGGCACGCTGATTTACGACGATGTGACCGGCTTTGAGTTCGAGAAATTCGTCGAAAAGATCCAGCCCGACTTGGTCGGCTCCGGCATCAAAGAGAAATACGTCTTCCAGAAGATGGGCGTTCCCTTCCGCCAGATGCATTCCTGGGATTACTCGGGCCCGTATCACGGCTATGACGGCTTCGCCATCTTCGCCCGCGACATGGATATGGCCATCAATTCCCCGATCTGGGGTCTCACGAAGGCCCCGTTCTGATCTCCGCTTAAGCCCTCCCCTTACGAGGGGAGGGCGTCCGTCGGAGTGGAAAGAGACAAGCAGTTATAAAGGATTTTTGGTATGCCTCAGAACGCCGATCACGTTCTCGATCACTTCGACTTGTTCCGCCAGCCGGAATATCGGGAGATGCTCGCGAACAAGAAGAAGAACTTTGAAAATCCGGTCGCCGAAGCTGAATTGCAGCGGGTGGTCGAATGGACCAAGACGCAGGAATATCGCGAGAAGAATTTTGCGCGTGAGGCGCTCACCGTTAATCCGGCCAAAGCCTGCCAGCCGCTCGGCGCCGTGTTCGCTGCCGTCGGTTTCGAAGGCACTGTGCCGTTCGTGCATGGTTCGCAGGGCTGCGTCGCCTATTATCGCAGCCATTTCTCCCGGCATTTTAAGGAGCCAAGCTCCTGCGTCTCGTCCTCGATGACGGAAGACGCGGCCGTGTTCGGCGGCCTCAACAATATGGTCGATGGCCTCGCCAACACCTATAACCTATACAAGCCGAAAATGATTTCGGTTTCGACCACCTGCATGGCGGAAGTGATCGGCGACGATCTCAACGCCTTCATCAAGACGGCGAAGAGCAAGGGTTCAGTTCCCGAAGCCTATGACGTTCCTTTCGCTCATACGCCCGCCTTCGTCGGCAGCCATATCACAGGTTACGACAATGTGCTGAAAGGCATTTTCGAGCACTTCTGGGGCGGCAAGGCCGGCACAGTCGAAAAGCTTGAGCGCGTGCCGAACGAGACGATTAACTTCATTGGCGGCTTTGATCCTTACACAGTCGGCAACCTTCGCGAGATCAAGCGGATCTTCGATTTGATGGGCGTTGAATATACCATCGTCGCTGACAACAGCGACGTCTGGGATACGCCCACCGACGGCACATTCCGCATGTTCGACGGCGGCACGACGATCGACGAAATGAACGCGGCTGTTCACGCCAAAGCAACTGTATCGATGCAGGAATATTGCACCGAAAAGACGATCAAATACATTCATGAAGAGTGGAAGCACGAGACAGCCTCCTTCAACCACCCGATCAGCGTCGCCGCCACCGACAAGTTCTTGTTGGAAATCTCGCGTTTGACAGGCAAGCCGATCCCGGATCAGTTGAAGCTTGAGCGCGGCCGTCTTGTCGATGCATTGGCTGATTCGAGCGCGCATATCCACGGCAAGAAATTTGCGATCTACGCCGACCCGGATTTGTGCATTGGTCTCGCTGAATTCATCATGGAGTGCGGCGGTGAGCCGACTCATATCCTCGCCACCAATGGCGGCAAGGCATGGGAGGCGAAGGTTCAAGCGCTGTTGGACTCGAATCAATTTGGCGCAAATTGCCATGTCTATCCGCTGCGCGACCTTTGGCACATGCGGTCCTTGCTCTTCACCGAACCGGTCGACTTCCTGATCGGCAATACTTATGGGAAGTATTTGGAGCGCGATACGGGAACCCCGCTGATCCGCATCGGCTTCCCGATTTTCGATCGCCACCATCACCATCGCTATCCGGTGTGGGGATATCAGGGCGGTCTGAATGTTTTGGTCTGGATTCTCGATCGTATCTTCGAGGTGATTGACCAAAACACGATCGTGCCGGCGCATTCCGACTTCAGCTATGACATTATTCGTTAATCGCCCGGAGGCGTCTGAATAATCCTGCGGCGGGCATAGAACTTGCTTGGTTCAATGTCCGCCGCATTTAGTTCCGAGGGGGTGTTAGCGCTTTGGAACGCCACATAGCCGCGGAAGGGCGTATTGGCGTCGGGCGCTTCTGATCGGAACATCTGCATTCCCCAGCGCCTTTGCAGCGCATGGGCGAGGAGAGTGAAATGAGCAGTGTTTCGGCGACAGTTCAGGACGTCTTCAACGAGCCCGCTTGCCCCAAGAATGCGGCGAAGTCGGAGAAGGAACGCAAAAAAGGCTGCACGAAGCAGTTGCAGCCTGGCGGCGCCGCAGGCGGATGCGCCTTTGACGGCGCAAAGATCGCGCTGCAGCCGATTACCGACGTTGCGCATCTTGTGCACGGGCCGATCGCCTGCGAAGGGAATTCCTGGGATAATCGCGGGGCCTATTCGTCTGGTTCGACTCTATATAGGACAGGGTTTACGACCGACATCAATGAAACCGATGTCGTTTTCGGCGGTGAAAAGCGCCTCTACAAGGCGATCAAGGAAATTATCGAGAAATATAACCCGCCCTCGGTCTTTGTTTATCAGACCTGCGTGCCCGCGATGATCGGTGACGATATCGATGCGGTTTGCAAGGCGGCGACGAAGAAGTTCGGCAAGCCGATCGTTCCGGTCAATTCGCCCGGTTTCGTCGGCCCGAAGAATCTCGGCAACAAGCTGGCTGGCGAAGCTCTGCTCGCCCATGTCATCGGTACGGTCGAGCCCGAATATACGACGCCTTATGATGTCAACATCATCGGCGAATATAATCTGGCCGGCGAAATGTGGCAGGTTGAACCGCTCTTGAAGGAGATCGGTTTCCGGATCTTGTCCTGCATTTCGGGCGATGCGAAATATGTTGACGTCGCCAGCTCGCATCGAGCCAGGGCCACGATGATGGTCTGCTCGAAAGCGATGATCAACATCACCCGCAAGCTCGAGGACCTCTACGGCATTCCCTATTTCGAGGGGTCCTTCTACGGCATCGGCGATATGAGTGATTCAGTTCGCCAGCTCGCGCAGCTCTGCATCGACCGCGGCGCGCCGGCCGAATTCATGGATCGGGCCGAGGCGGTGATCGCGCGCGAAGAGAAAAAGGCGTGGGACGAGATCATGTCCTATCTGCCGCGCTTGAAGGGCAAGAAGGTTTTGCTCATCACCGGTGGAGTGAAGTCCTGGTCGGTTGTGGCGGCGCTGCAGGAAGTCGGCATGGAAATCGTCGGCACCAGCGTCAAGAAATCGACCAAAGAAGATAAAGAGCGCATTAAGGAATTGATGGGCGAAGACGCGCATGCCTTCGACGACATGTCGCCGCGCGAAATGTACAAAATGCTGAAGGAAGCCCGCGCCGACATCATGCTGTCGGGCGGCCGTTCGCAGTTCATCGCGCTCAAAGCCAATATGCCTTGGTTGGACATCAACCAGGAGCGCCATCACGCCTATTCCGGCTATGTCGGCATGGTAGATCTGGTCAAGGAGATCGATAAGGCGCTCTACAATCCGATTTGGGAACAGGTGCGCTCCATTGCGCCCTGGGCCAATGCAGCAGACAGCTGGCAGGCCAAGGCTGACGCCGAAGCCGCGCGTGAAGCTGCCGAGCTCGCTGCCGATCCGGCGAAAGCTGAAGCCAAGCGCCGGTCGAAGAAGATCTGTAAGTGCAAGACGGTCGATCTCGGCACGATCGAGGATGCGATCCTCGCTGGGGGGTTCACGTCGGTCGAGCAGGTCGTTGAGACAACGCATGCCGGCAGCGGATGCACCAGCTGTCGCGGTACGATCGACGGCATCCTGGCCAAGTTCGTCGAGGCCGCCATGCCCGCCATCGAACTGACTCCGGAAGAAGCCGAAGCCAAGCGCCGTGCGACGAAGATCTGCAGCTGCAAGGAAGTCGATCGCGGGACGATCGAAGACATTATCCGCGCCAAGTCTTTGACGACTGTCGAGGAAGTGACGGAAGCCACGGAAGCGGGCAGCGGCTGCACCGGCTGTTGCGACGACATTGACGAGATCCTGTCGGAAGTCGTGGCGCCGATCGCGATCGCAGCGGAATGAGGTGAGGCGATGGCCATCGTCACTATTGGTAAGAAGGCTTGCACGGTCAATCCATTGAAGATGAGCCAGCCGATCGGCGGCGCGCTTGCCTTCATGGGGATTCGAGACAGCATGCCGCTGTTTCACGGCTCGCAGGGCTGCACGTCGTTTGGGCTCGTGCTCTTTGTTCGTCATTTCAAGGAAGCGATCCCGCTTCAGACGACGGCGATGAGCGAAGTGGCGACCGTGCTTGGCGGCTATGAGAATGTCGAGCAGGCGATCGTCAACATCTCGAATAAGCAGAGAGCCCGATTGATCGGGATCTGCTCGACCGGCGTCACCGAAACAAAAGGTGACGACGTCGACAGCTATATCAAGCTAGTCCGCCAGCAGCATCCGGAATTGGCAGATATTGCTCTCGTCTATGTTTCGACGCCGGACTTCAAGGATGCCTTTCAGGACGGTTGGGAAAAGACCGTTGCGAAGGTCATTGACGTTCTTGTCAAGAAGCCGGACGAAGATGTTGAGCGCGATCCGAAGAAACTCGTCGTTCTGCCCGGTTGCTATATCACACCTGGCGATCTCGACGAGTTGCGGGACATCATCGAGGGCTTCGGTTTCGCGCCCTTGTTCCTTCCCGATCTCGCCCAGTCCCTCGACGGGCATATTCCGGATGATTTCACGCCGACATCCCTCGGCGGGATTTCGCTGGAGGAAATTGCAGATCTCGGCAATGCGTCGCATGTCATTGCGATCGGCGAGCATATGCGCACCGCTGCTGAAGCCTTGCAGAAGAAGATCGGCGTGCCCTATATGCTCTTCGATCGTATTATCGGCTTGCTGCAGACCGACGCCTTGATCGCCCATCTGATGGAGATCAGCGGGCGGGAGGTGCCGATGAGACTCAAGCGTCAGCGCAGCCAGCTCGTCGATGCTATGCTCGACGGCCATTTCCATACCGGGGGCAAAAAGCTCGCCATCGGTTTGGAGCCCGACTTCCTCTATGATCTTTCGAGCTTCCTCGTCGACATGGGCTGCCATGTCCCTGTGGCGATTTCGACCAATGCGGTTCCGATCCTGGAAAAAGTGCCGTGTGAATCCGTGCTGATCGGTGATCTCGAAGATTTGGAAACCATGGCGCCCGGCTGCGATCTCCTGATTACCCATGCGCATGGCAGGCAAGCCTCAGAACGGCTGCATATCCCGCTGTTTAGAATGGGCTTGCCGATCTTCGACCGGCTCGGGGCGGGTCACATCACAGCGGTTGGCTACCGTGGCGCGCGCGATTTGATTTTCGATATCGCCAATACGCTTTTCGCCAACGCGCACGTGATCAAGCCGGACACTTGGTATCCGCATCCCGCAGGCGATTCTGAAAACAAGACCCTTCCGACGACGATGGCGCATTAGATTAGTCTTCTGCCAGATCGCTTTGTAAACAAGAACGGAGCCCGCATGAAAGTCGCGTTCGCCACTCAGGATCTGTTAAGGGTCGATGCTCACTTCGGCTGGGCCAAAAATATCGCGATCTACAATGTGTCGCCCGACGGACACGAGTTTATCGAAACCATCGAGTTCAACGGCGACCTTCAGGAAGATGGCAACGAAGACAAGCTTGAGCCGAAAATAAACGCGGTAAAGGATTGCGCGATTTTATATGTCGCCGCTATCGGAGGCTCCGGGGCCGCCCGCGTTGTCGCGAATAACATTTTCCCGATGAAAGTCAAAGAGCCTGAGGCGATTTCCGAACTCTTGACTAAATTGCAAGATGTTTTGAAGGCGCCTGCGCCGCCGCCATGGCTCCGCAAAGCCATGGCGAAAAGCGGCGAAAGCAAAGAAGAAGTCAATTACGAGGATTGAGGCTCACCATGTCCGAAGTAGCAGTAGCGCCGGCAAAGCCGGCTGCGATGGAAACCGTATTCGTAAAAGAATTGATAAAGCAATGGCGCGCGCAGGACATGCACGGGGCTTGGGACGGGAAATCGGATTACGATTTGATCGAGCCTTACATTGTCAATAAGGCGAAGCGCAAGGAAATTCCGCTTGTTGGCGATCCGGATCCCGAAACCCTTTGGCGGCTTGAGCTTTTCTACAATGCGATCGGTCTCACGATTGAACGCGCGACGGGCTGCATGGTCTCGCCGATGATGAAGATGTCGCATGAAGGGTTCGGCCGCATGATCTTGATGGCCGGCCGGCTGATCGTCGTAAACAAAATGCTTCGAGATGTGCATCGGTTTGGTTTCGATAGCCTGGAGAAACTTGCCGAGGAAGGCGATAAGGCCGTGGCTGCCGGAACGGATATGATCAACAAGTTTCCTGAGGTTGCGAAATATTGAGGTTTGGCGAAGGAGCCGGAGGTTGGTTGCATGAGTGAGGCGGATGAATTGAAGGCGGAGATCAAAAAGCTTTCTGCGAAGGCCATGCAGGCCAAGATGGACTTGCATGATCTTTCTGAAGAATTGCCGATCAATTGGCAGCAAATTCTTTCGGTGGCGCAACGCGCTCATGACTCCTTCGAATTGTTGGAAAGCAAGCGGGCGGCGCTCAACGCGTTATCGCCCGCTTAAGCGCCCGATCTAGCTAAAGGAATGAGACAATGGATGAAAAGGCAACGCGCGACGGGCGCATGTGGGAGCCAGAATTCCTGACTGCCATTGATCCGGACACATGCATTGGCTGCGGTCGCTGTTATAAAGTCTGCGGCCGCGACGTCATGACTTTGAAGGGCGTCAACCATGATGGCGACATCGTTGAGCTTGAAGACGAAGATGACGATGATTTCGATCGCAAGGTGATGGCGATGAATGATATCGGCGCCTGCATTGGCTGCGGCGCGTGCGCCCGGGTATGTCCAAAAGATTGTCAAACTCATACCAAGGCGGGTGAGCTGGAGGAAATCGGGGCTTAGGCCATGCGACTGGTTGGAACATCAGAGGAAAATTCCGGCGGTGCGACGGGCTGTCTTGAAGCTTCGGGCGCTCCGTCGGGACAGAGCTTCGATCGTCATGTTTTGGGTCGTATTTTTCTGCATTCTGCAGCAGAGGCGGCCCGTCTTGGAGACACGATCGCGGACCGGCTTGGCGTCGATCCTGATGAATTTGCCGCTTTGGCGCGATATTTGTGCGTCGATAGTTTTGTTGAGAGCGTCGGCAAGAGAGAATTGGCTCCCGAAGATGAGGAGCTGATGGTCCGAACTTTATTGATGCAAAATCGTTCGGCCGATGAATCTGTCGGGCAATGGCTGGCGAGCATTGTCGCGCGACGCGCCTTAGAGAGCAATCATTTATGGGAAGATCTGGGGCTCGCGACCAGGGGCGACCTTTCACGGTTGCTTCTCAGGCATTTTCCCGGACTTGCGGAAAAAAACACACGAAACATGCGTTGGAAGAAATTCCTCTATCGCGCGCTTTGCGAGGCGGAGGGTTTTTCTATGTGCCCATCGCCGACTTGTGATTCTTGTGCGGAGTTTCACATTTGTTTTGACGACGAGTCAGGCCCATCCGCCCTAGCGCGGGTCGTTCGGAATGCCGGCGCAAGTTGAGTTAAGGCGGCGTCAAAACTAGATTATAAAGGCGGCTCAAGCCCAATTTCGTTGGTATATTTGCTTGACGCTGACAGCTCAGGACATCGACTTGTGAAAACTCGGCACAGGGCCAAAGGCGAGGTCTTTTGGCTATCGCGCCTTGTCTTGAGGTCATATTTGCGCCGGCCCAAAGGTTGGGGGCGATGCTCGGCTCGATCGCTAGCGACGAGAGAATTGCCTCGGCGGAATAGGGACTCGTGCTTGACTACGATCAGGTTTATTGCTGTCACCGTTGCGACGCATGTCCGGATCACGACAGCCTCGGATATTGGTTGCATTGAACGGAAAATCATACGGTTAAAGCTTGGCGTGAGAATTGCTTGGTATGAGCGTCAAGTGAATGGCAAGGAGGTTCCCTAATGATTTCCCTTACCGACAGCGCGCTTAACGCTGTGAAGAGTGCACTCGTTCGTTCCGGGAAAGACGGGGCGGGTTTCCGTGTGAAGGCCGAGGCAGGCGGCTGCGCTGGCTATAAGTATCAAATCGGCCTGGATGCTGAAGCCCGCGATGGCGACATCGTGGTGGACGCGGGCGAAGACGTCAGGGTTTTTGTCGATGCTCTTTCGCAGCCGCTTCTGAGTGGCATGCAAATTGACTTTGTCGAAAGTCTCGAGGGCGCCGGATTTGTATTCGAAAATCCCAACGCGACAAATTCATGCTCTTGCGGCAAGTCATTTAGTTAAGGGGCGTTTTATGTTGAACTCTGTTCAAAAGGTTGACGTCAAAGATGACGGCGCTGCGGTTCAGGATGCGGCCGATGGCGCAGACCTCGTAGCAATAGAACGCCGGAAGGTTATTGAGGCGACGCTGGCGAGCATCCGGCCGAATCTCCAAAGGGATAAAGGGGATTGCGAGTTGATCGACGTGCAGGGCGATAAGGTCTTTGTGCGTATGACCGGGGCCTGCGTCGGCTGTCAGTTGTCGTCGATGACTCTCAATGGCGTGCAGGCGAAGCTCGTCGAAGCGACCGGGCGGATGATCCGCCTCATCCCGGTCGGCGGCAATTTGCCCCATTTGTGAGGGCCTGATTTTCTGGATGAGCTTGTAAGAGCGAGGTATCTGCTCTTTCACTCTTTGGATTGACGCCTTGGCCTTGGTCGTAAGGCCGGAGTGCTTCATCTATGCCCGCAATGATCAATGTCATATCTGCGGCGCCCCGAAGTGAATCGCCGGCGTCTATTGTCCTAAATGACACGACCTTGCGGGATGGCGAGCAAGCGCCGGGCGTCGCGTTTACGATCGCGGAAAAGGTCGCGATCGCTCGCGTGCTGGCTTTGGCCGGGGTGTCCGAAATTGAAGTCGGCACGCCGGCGATGGGCGCGGAGGAAATTTCCGCGATCAATGCGATCGTGCGCGAGGATCTGCCTCCGACTGCAATCGCTTGGTGTCGCATGCTGCGCTCCGACGTGGACGCCGCGGTGGCGTCCGGCGTGCCGATGGTGAATGTTTCCGTCCCGGTGTCGGATGTTCAACTGAAGGCGAAATTCGGCGCAGGACGCGATCATGCCCTGAGGCTGATCGCCGACGTGGTGCCTTACGCGCGAGACAGGGGGCTCGAGATCGCGGTGGGGTGTGAAGACGCGTCTCGGGCGGATATCGACTTTCTGTTGCATGTTGGAGATTGCGCCGCGCGCGCGGGCGCCCGGCGCATTCGGTTCGCCGACACGCTGGGGGTCCTCGATCCCTTCGCCACATTTGCAATGATAGAGCGATTAAGGCGGGCTTGCGACCTCGAAATCGAAATCCACGCGCATGATGATCTGGGCTTGGCGACGGCGAATACGCTTGCCGCGCTGAGAGCGGGAGCATGTCACGCGAGCGTGACAGTTGTCGGCCTGGGCGAGCGCGCGGGAAATGCTCCGCTTGAAGAAGTCGCCGTCGCGGTGGAGGTGCTTTACGGCTATCAGAGCGGGATCGACCTTCGCCGGCTTTCGGAGGTTGCGGAAATTGTCGCGCGCGCCGCCGGCCGCGCAATTCCCGAGGCGAAGGCGATCGTCGGCGGCGCGGTTTTCACGCATGAGTCCGGAATTCATGTCGATGGCCTTTTGAAAGATCGGCAATGCTACCAGGCGCTGGATCCCGCGGTTCTTGGCCGCAGCCATCGCATGGTTTTGGGAAAGCATTCTGGTCTCGGCGCGGTTAGAAACGCTCTAAAGGAGCTTGGCTTCGACGCGTCGCCGGATGAAGCTAAAGTCGTCCTGACGGAGATCAGGGCTTACGCTCAGCAAACGAAAGCCGGGGTTTCCAGGGATATGCTCATGAGCTTCTATCAAGCGGTCAATGGCGGCCGGTCGCGCTCGGCCCGCTTGCTTTCGCCCGATGTGACGGCCTTACCGCATTAGAGGATACGGTTGTGAGCAATGCCGCGCTTGCGGAGATTCGATCTGAGAATGGCGCCGCCAAATCCCGTCCGCTCTGGCGATTGCTCTGCGAAGATCTCGGCTGCGTCGCCGCTCGCGACCCTGCCGCGCGAAATATTTGCGAGACCTTGCTGACTTATCCGGGGGTGCATGCGCTGATCTGGCATCGGATCGCGCATTGGCTATGGCGGCGCGGGTTTCGATTTCCGGGTCGTTTCTTGTCTTGGTTCGGTCGCGCAGTTTCGAACATAGACATTCATCCTGGCGCGACAATCGGACGGCGTTTCTTTATTGATCACGGCGCCTGTGTCGTGATAGGTGAAACTGCGATCGTGGGAAATGATGTAACGCTTTACCATGGCGTCACGCTTGGCGGCGTTTCTTGGGAGCCTGGCAAGCGGCATCCAACGCTCGAAGACGGCGTGCTTGTCGGATGCGGCGCAAAGATCCTAGGGCCGATCACCATTGGATCAGGATCTCGGATCGGCGCAAATTCGGTTGTCATCGAGGATGTGCCGCCAGGCGTCACTGTCGTTGGCATTCCTGGGCGGATCGTTCGGGACGTGCGCGACCGCCGGAGGTCCGCAGGCGGACGGATTGATCTCGAGCATCACCTGATGCCGGATCCAGTCGGCGACGCGATCAGGTCCCTGCTGGACCGCATCGAATTTCTTGAAGCGCGTTTAGCGCATTTGCAAGGCGAAGTCGCCGGCCGGCCGCGCCACCCGCGTGCCGCCGTCGAATAATTGGCCGTTCTTAGAAGGCGCATGTGTCATGAGTGAGACTCTGAAGGCTCTACAGTCTCTTTCTTCCGCGGAAGATTTCTTTAAGTTGCTCGAAGTTCCCTATGATGCTGACAAGGTCAATGTCGTCCGCATGCATATCATGAAGCGCATGGGGCAATATCTGGCGACGGAAGACCTGGACGGTTTGCCGGACAATATCGTCCGGCAGCGCTGCCGGACGACGCTCGAGCGGGCGTATGAAGACTTTCAGAAATCCGATCCGCTGAAGGAGCGCGTGTTCAAGGTCTTGAAGGAAGCCGTCCAGGAAAAGGCTCCCCCAGCGCCGCCGCCGGTCGTGCCGTTTTCGGATCTGCTAAAATAGAGAAATCCGACGCGGATCACCTAATATTTAGGCATGATTTTCGAACCAGCGTGGCTTCCTGTGCGCGGGTCGTCATTTTGGGGCGCGTCGGCGTCCTAGCCCCTATGAGTGGTCTAGGATTTGCTCGTTCCCACTTTTGGACAATCGTTGAGCAAGGGCGAGAGGCAATCCATGCATATTGTGGTCTGCGTCAAGCAGGTACCTGATTCGGCACAGATCCGTGTTCATCCGGTCACGAACACGATTATGCGGCAAGGCGTGCCGACGATCATCAATCCGTATGATCTTTTCTCGCTCGAGGAAGCGTTGCGGCTCCGCGATCGTCATGGCGGCGAGGTGACTGTCGTAACCATGGGGCCGCCGATGGCCGACACGGCTTTGCGCAAATGTCTGACCTTTGGGGCCGATCGGGCCGTGCTGCTCACGGATCGCTTCTTTGCAGGCTCCGACACTTTGGCGACCTCCTACGCTCTGTCCTTTCTGATTGCGAAAGTGACTGAGAACTGGGGCGCGCCTGACCTCATTTTTTGCGGCAAGCAGACAATCGACGGCGATACCGCGCAGGTCGGTCCGGGCGTCGCCAAGCGGCTCAACTTATTGCAGCTTACCTATGTGGCGAAGATCGAGAGTTTTGACTTCGAGGCTCGGGAAATCACGGTTCAGCGGCGCGCCGAGGGCGGCATCCAGATATTGAAAACCAAACTCCCGTGTCTCATTACCATGCTTGAAGGCACGAACGACATCCGTCGCGGCACCATCGAAGACGCCTTGCGCGGCGCGCGGGCGGAGATCATCACGTGGAGCGCGGCGGAGGCGGGAATTCCGGACTTGACTTTATGTGGATTGCGCGGGTCGCCGACGATCGTGAAGAAGGTTTTCGCACCGGCTCCGCGCGATGAGAAAGCGTTCCAAATCGACGTTGCGGACAAGTCGCCAAGCGATATTTCTGAAGCGTTGATTGCGGAAATCGCCAAGAGGCAGCCGGCTCTCGAACGGGATTTGCTCAAGGGGGCCGCGGGCTATTGATGCTCATTTGTATTGAGGGAAGCTTCCTATGAACGACAAGGCCAAAGCGCCCGCGGCAGCGGCAGGAAAAAGCCGGGCCAATCAGAAAAAGGAGCTGCCGGACCACTTGAAGAGCTACAAGCATGTATGGGTCATGCTTGAGCTCGAACGTGGCGTCGTTCATCCGGTTTCCTGGGAGCTTTTGGGCGAGGGGCGTAAGCTCGCCGAGCAACTCAAGGTAGATCTGGGCGCCGTCGTCCTGGGGCCGCCTGAAGGCACTGCGTCGGCCGTGACCGACGCCTTCGCCTATGGCGCCGACGTCTGCTATGTCGTCGAGAATCCTTCGCTCGTCGATTACCGAAACGAGCCCTACACGGCGGTGATGACGGAGCTCGTACTTAAATATCAGCCGGAAATTCTTTTGCTCGGCGCGACAAATCTTGGGCGCGATCTCGCAGGCTCCGTGGCGACGACGCTGCTCACCGGCCTGACGGCGGATTGCACCGAGCTCGCCGTCGACGCCGACGGCTCGCTTGCAGCGACGCGGCCGACCTTTGGCGGCTCGCTTCTTTGCACGATCTATACTCTGAACTATCGGCCGCAGATGGCGACGATGCGCCCGCGCGTGGCGCCAATGCCGATTTATCAATCGGGCCGCACGGGCCGGATTATCCGCCATGACGTCTCCCTTCCGGAAGAGGACATCATCACGAAGGTTTTGGCCTTCTTGCCGGATGGAAGCATGGACAAGGCGAACCTCCCTTACGCCGACATCGTCGTGTCCGGCGGCCTCGGGATGCAAAATGCAGAAAATTACCAGTTGGTGCGCAAGCTCGCCGAGGTTCTGGGCGGCGAATGGGGCGGCTCGCGGCCGCTCGTTCAGAAGGGGTGGATAACCTCGGACCGCCAGATCGGCCAAACCGGAAAGACGATTCGACCGCGCCTTTACATCGCCGCAGGAATATCAGGGGCCATTCAGCATCGCGTCGGCGTCGAGGGGGCCGATCTTATCGTCGCGATCAACACCGACAAGAATGCGCCCATTTTTGATTTCGCCCATGTCGGAATCATCGCCGATGCGGCCGTAGCTCTTCCAGCGCTCACGGAAGCATTTCGCAAACGTCTGTCAGCCGCGGCCGTCCGGCCTGCGGCCGAATAACGGGAGCTCACAATGGCGCAAGAAAAATTCGATGCGATCGTCGTTGGCGCCGGCCCTTCGGGAAACGCTTGCGCCTTTACGCTCGCCACGCGCGGCCTGAAGGTTCTTCAGCTTGAGCGCGGAGAATATCCAGGCTCAAAGAACGTTCAGGGCGCGATCCTTTACGCCGACGCGCTTGAGCACCTTATCCCGGATTTCCGGGAGGATGCGCCGCTCGAACGGCATATCATTGAACAACGCATTTGGATGATGGACGACCGCTCCTATTGCGGCGCTCATTATCGTTCTGAGGATTTCAATGAAGAGCGGCCGAACCGCTACACAATTATTCGGGCGCAATTCGACAAGTGGTTTTCGCGCCGCGTGGTCGGGGCGGGCGCGCTCGTGCTTTGCGAGACGACGGTTCTTGAACTCGTGCGCGACGGCGATGGCAAGGTCATTGGCGTGCGCACCGATCGCGATGGAGACCCGATCTTCGCAGACGTCGTGGTCCTGGCTGAAGGCGTGAGCGGTCTCGTCGGGGCGCGGGCTGGGCTTCGGTCGGTGCCGCCGCCGGATACGGTCGCGCTCGCGGTCAAGGAAATGCACTTTTTGCCGCGCGAGACGATCGAGGCGCGGTTCAACTTGCAAGGGGACGAAGGCGTCGTCATCGAGGCCGCCGGCACAATCACCAACGGCATGACCGGGACCGGCTTCCTTTACACGAACAAGGAATGTATTTCGATTGGCATCGGCTGTCTCATTTCGGATTTCGCCGACAAGGGCCAGACCCCTTATGGCCTACTCGAATCCTTCAAGGCGCATCCTTCGATCAAACCGCTCCTGGCCGGATCCGAGGTCAAGGAATATGCCGCGCATATGATTCCCGAAGGCGGCTACAAAGCAATTCCTCAGCTCTTTGGCGACGGCTGGTTGATTGTTGGCGACGCTGGCCAATTCGTGAACGCGGTCCATCGCGAAGGCTCCAATCTCGCCATGACGACGGGTCGTTTCGCCGCTGAAACGATTATGGATCTGAAGTCGCGAAATGCCCCGGCGACGGCGGCAAATCTCTCCAGCTACAAGGCGAGACTCGACGAGTCCTTCGTGATGAAGGATTTGAAAAAATATAAGAACCTTCCGGGCGCTCTGCACAACAAGCATCTGTTCACAACCTATCCGGAGCTCTTGTCGAAGGCGGCGCAGACTTGGTTTCGGGTCGACGGCGTCGACAAAAAGTCGAAGGAAAATGAAATCGTCAAATCCTTCTTCAAAACCCGTCGGATCAAAGGTCTCCTTGGCGACATGCTTGGCATGGCTCGTGCATGGCGATAAGATAATGACAATTTGGCGGCAGTAAGCCGACACTCGGTCATGTCATATCCGTGCCATGAAAGGAGCGAGCGATGAATGTTGAAACCGTGGTCCGGGTCGAGGACAAGCTCTTTCAAAACCGCTATCTCGTGGACGCCGGACGTCCGCATATCACGGTGACGCCGCATAGCGTTCCGTCGCCGAGGCTTTTGTCATTGACCCGCATTTGCCCGGCGGGATGCTATGCTCAAACGGATTCTGGCCAGGTCGAAATCACCACCGACGGATGCGTCGAGTGCGGAACTTGCCGTGTCGTCGCCGAACCGACCGGCGAAATAACTTGGAACTATCCGCGCGGCGGCTTCGGCGTCTTGTTCAAGTTCGGCTGAATTGTGGTGCCATGCCGCGCACTTTCTGACCCGCATCGAAGGTGTAGGGCGTCTCAAAGGCGCGCTCCGCTAGCAAATCGGATAGCGGTCATACGCTCTGACCGCCCATTCTTGGATATTGGATGTAAAGCCATCCGCCGCCTAAATTTATTAAGTCTCTTTTGGCGTCAGCTTCGTGTGAAGGATCCCGCTATCGCATGCGATAGCGCTGATTGCTTTCCGGACAGGCGCCAAACAGTCGTCTCGCGAGGAGATCGCACGGAGGGGTACGCGTTGCGCCAGCGGGGGGTCGTCAGCGGCGGGCGGCTCGCCGAAGGGTCCGGGCAATGAGCAGCACGGCGCGGGCGTTGAGTGCCGGCGCTTCGCTTCCGAAGCCGAACCAGCGGCGTGGAGCTTGTGCTTCTCGCTTGACCGCATGTTTCGCGATCGCGATCATCGCGTCCGGCGTGGCGCATGAGAGGCCGGGAAAGACATTGTCGAGAGTCAGCGGGCGCCGGGCATAGGCTCTGGCGCGATATTTGATCAGATATATGGCCAGCCGGTTGGCCTGGACACGCAGGGCCGTTTCTAACTGCGCGTCAAAAGGCGTTGTTGGGCTTGACATAGGCGGGCTCCAGAAAGCTGGAAACCTCTATGTGGTACTAAAACCTATGTAAAGGTAATATTACCGTACAAGCGACCAGCAGAGCCCGATCTTACCGTCGGCGCCATTGACCGGACCGCACAACCCCCTGTATTTCCGCCGCCCATTCGATCCGCACGCCTCGGATCGGCGCCGCATTATGGCTTTCGAGATCGAAGGTCCCCGGCGCCGAACCGCGTTGGATCCGCTTTAGATAGCGCTTGCCGTCAGCTGTGCGCACAGCGGCCTCCCAACCGACAACTTCGTCGGCGTCGGCGCCATGACGCCAGCAGATGATGACGTCGCCGGGGTCATAGCGCGGCCACATGCTGTCGCCCTCGACCAGAAAGGCGATGGCGTCCTTGGCGATGGGAAAAGGAACCTCGATTTCATAGAGGCCCTCAGGAGGAATTTGCTCAAATTCGGGCTGGATCTCCGCGCCGGCGCCAATGCGTCCGACGACGCGAACGCGGTTGCCCGGCGTGGGCTCGCCAACCCCTTCGAGAAGCCAAGCCGCGGTCGTCTTCAGCACCGGCGCGAGCGCGATCAAGGTTTCCGTCGTAACGCCCCTGCGCTCGCCATTCTTCACCGCCCTTTTCAGGTTGCGAATGGCGTCAGGCTTCTTCGCGGCTATCGACGCCGCGTGAGCTGAGAGGCCCAGCTCCGTTAGTCGGCTTTCGATTCGCATGAGGACGTCTTCAAGATCCATAACGGTAGAATAACCGTACACTTTTTAGAATGCACCAGGTAAAATTACCTTGACAATATAGGTAGCGCTACCGTATGCCTATCCCGGCGAGCCAAGCTTCCGCTGTCGGCGTCGCTTTTGAGACGTAAGGAGAGCATTGCCGTGACCGTTCAAACTGAGATCCGAAAAGCCCGCTGGACAGGGGAGCGAATCGCCCGTCTCGGCTTCCTGCTTGGCCTGGGTTGGGACGCGAGAAGGATTGCCGAGGATCCCCTGATCGCCTCGACGCCGAACAATGTGCATCGACAGGCGCAACGCTTCGGTCTCGCCTTTCGCGCCGCCGCCGCCGCCATCGCCTTGCGCCTGCCGCCGGAGGCTGCGAGCCTCTACGACGCCGCGGCGGCGAAACGCAGCCTCACGCGCGAATCCATGATTCGACTGCTGCTCCTTGTAGTGGCGACGGACCCAGCCCTCCTCGACAATATCCTCGACGACGGAGCTTGATCATGGAGGAGGGCTTGAAGATAAATGCGCTCGAGCAGTCTTATTGTTCGGAGCGCGATAGCGTGCCTCCGCAATGGGAGCCGGAGCATGTCGGGAAAAGGCTGGTGAAAGCCTTCATCACGCTCGATCGCCTTCCGCGCTTGCGTGGGCCGCGCGAGCCGGGTGGGCATTGGCCGCGCCACGCCATCGAATGGGCCGATCAATTGGCGCAAGCGGAACTCGACGAGAGCGAGCGGCGCATGCGCGAGCAGGCCAGCAATCGAACCACAATCCGGCCGACCGGCGCCGAGATAGCGCAAATGGAAACGGCCTTCGACTGGTTACGGGAATTGCGCGCCGAGGATTCAGGCATGGCTCTGGTTACGAGCCTCTGGGCGCTGCGCATGGCGCGCGGCCGATCGGTCAAGGCGCTTTGCGTCGAGAAAAAATGGGCGCCGCACACATTCTATCGAAAGCGAGCGAAGGCGCTAAACCATTTGGCGAATTGGCTCAACGCCCGCAGCGTTCCCGTATTCTAGGTCTATGATCTTGGCCTTTAGACGCCCTTACGGGTTATGATAGCCGCCGGGTCTCCCGCCTGCATCGCGGCGTCTATCAGGTTTACGCATGGCGCAGTGTGTGTTCAAGCATCCGCTTCGCCAATCGATAGGGAAAGCGCGTAGAGATCCGCCATTTGCCGCTTTTAATCGGAACGCGGCAGCCAGGGTAGAACGCCATTGCGCCGGAAATCTGGCCCGTGCGCGGCGCATTTTCCCGCGTGACGACAAACTACGCTTGAGCCTCTTTTCGATTAGACGAGCAGGGAGATCGCCTGGCGGTGTAAGAATGCGCAAGTCGGCGCCGCACCGGTGCGTTGACTTGCTACGGATTGTTATGGCTATATGCGCGTATGCAGTGCACGACCTGCGCTTGCTTTCCAGCGTTTCAAATCGCGGGCTTCAGGCTGGCGATGAGACATCCAGGCGTCTGACGCACCTCATAAGATCACAGCCATTGCATCAATCAACATAACTGCTGCGATGAGTTGTGATATCCGTTGCATTCACTGTAAAGCCTTGCAGTTTTAAAAAAGAAATGCTGGATGCGCAAGCGCGTTCGCTGCATTAAGTAGCAACCCAACACCGCTACAATCGATCATGTAAGAATGCGCAAGTCGGCGCCGCATCGGTGCGTTGACTTGCTACGGATTGTTATGGCTATATGCGCGTATGCAGTGCACGACCTGCGCTTGCTTTCCAAACATTTAAAATTACAGGCGTCACGCAGACAACGCGACATCCAGGCGTCTGAGCGCCTCGCAACATCTCCGCCATTGCATCAATCAACATCGCTGTTGAACGGCGGCGATGCGTTGCGGCATCCGTCAAGTTCGCCGTAAGGCTTAGCCGTTTTCAAAAGACACACAAGAAGCGCGGTCACGTTCGCCATGTTGGCTGACAACACAACAGCGCCGCTGAAAATCATGTAAGAATGCGCAAGTCGGCGCCGCATCGGTGCGTTGACTTGCTACGGATTGTTATGGCTATATGCGCGTATGCAGTGCACGACCTGCGCTTGCTTCTCTTCGCCAGATCGGTTGGCGGTTGGCGCTCCTATTCGCCGCTGCTACAACAGCCGCCAAAGTCCCTAGAGCGCGCGTAATTGCTCATGGTTTGCGCCAGGCGACAGAGCTTTTCGTCATTCCGACTGGTCATTGAAGCGGAACACGTCTTTGCGCCGAGAGCTTCGGCGTGCGGCAATCATTATCATTATCATGAACAGGACCGTGCATGGTGACATTTAGCGCAGGCCAGGATGCGGCTCGCCGCATCCTGGAAGGGCCTCAGCGTTACACCTGTCTCGCCGGCGGCACTCGCTCAGGCAAGACGTTTCTCATCGTTCGAGCCATAGTGATTCGTGCGCTCAAAGCCGAATGTTCACGCCACGCAATCTTACGTCTTCACGCCAACGCGGCGCGAGCTTCCATTGCTCTCGATACGCTCCCTCAAGTCATGCGTCTCTGTTTTCCAGGCACATCTTTGAAGGAGCATCGACAGGATGGATTCTTCGCGCTGCCGAATGGCTCCCGCATATGGATTGGCGGCCTCGACGATAAGGAACGGGTCGAGAAAATCCTTGGGCTCGAATATGTAACGGTGTTCCTGAACGAAGCGTCGCAAATTCCTTATTCCTCCGCGTTGATCGCCTTCACGCGACTGGCGCAAGTGGCGCCGGGGCTGTCCCAGTGCGCTTTTGTCGACCTCAACCCAGTTGGCAAGACACATTGGACGAATGTGCTTTTCGGGGACAAACGCGACCCGATTTCACTGCAGCCGCTCAAGACTCCTGAAAATTATTGGCGCGCATTCCTGAACCCGCCTGACAATGTTGCGAATCTTTCGAAAGAGTTCTTGGCGAGTCTCGCCGATCTCCCGGAAAAGCAGCGCAAGCGTTTCTATGAAGGCGTTTATGTCGACGAGGTTGAGGGGGCGCTTTGGACCTATGAGGAAATCGATTCCAATCGCTGCGGACTCGACGACATCCCGGAGGAAAAGCGGGCCGCCGTGGTCGTCGCCGTTGATCCTTCGGGAGCGGCGGGACGCGATGATCTCGGCGCCGATGAAATCGGCATTATTGTCGCCGCGCGAGGAGCCGATGGGGATTGTTATATTCTCGCCGATCGGTCCTGTCGTGAGGCGCCCATTGTTTGGGGCAGGCGCGCGGTCATCGCCTTTCACGAATTTCGCGCCGACTGCATCGTCGCCGAGTCGAATTTCGGCGGCGAGATGGTCCGCGCGACAATCCAAGCAGCCGATCAAAATGTGCCGGTGCGTCTCGTTGCCGCTAGTCGCGGCAAGGCCGTGAGAGCCGAGCCGATCTCGGTGCGCTACGCGCAAGGGCAGGTTCATCATGCTGGACGATTCGGCAAGCTTGAGGATCAGCTCTGCGCCTTTTCCTCGGCTGGCTACAGCGGCGGCGGCAGCCCCGATCATGCTGACGCCGCGATCTGGGCGCTGACGCATCTTTTCGGCGCCGATGATGGCGCAGGGATCATCGAATTTTATCGCCGCGAGGCGGAAGGCCGGGGCGTGACGTGACGCCCACGCACGCTCGCAGGGCAAAGGCGCGGCGAAAACTCTTCAAATGATGAAGGAAGCAGACATGGCCGATCGTGGCGCAGGGCAAAGAACTTGGTCGCTCAGTCCCTATCAGGTCAATGTCAGTTTTGAAAGCGCTCCCAAGGCGGAGGAGGCGGCGAATTGGTTTGGCCCGCTGACGCCGATCACGCCGCTTGCGCCGCCGGAAGTCGCCGGACGACAATGGGATTTTCCTGCCGGTTATAATCTCTCGACCATTTCGCGTCCCTATGAGCCCGTAACTTTCGCAACGCTGCGTGGGCTCGCGGACGGCTATGATCTCTTGCGCCTCGTCATAGAAACGCGAAAGGATCAGGCCGCGCGACTATCTTGGAGCATTGGCGCCCGCGACAAGACAACGCGTTCGCCGCTCGATGCGGAGCGAATCGCGACGGCGAAGTCGTTCTTTACGCAGCCGGACGGCATTCATGGTTTCGCCGATTGGCTGCGGCTTCTTCTCGAAGAGGTTTTCGTAACCGACGCGCCGGCGCTTTATATGAGCCGGGATCGCGGCGGCCGCCTCAAGGCGATGATGCCGCTCGACGGCGCCACGATCAAACCAGTGATCGACGCCTGGGGCCGCAGCCCGCAGCCTTATATGGACGGCGACAGGCTCGTCTATCCGGCGGCCTACCAACAGATCCTGAAAGGCTATCCAGCCATCGACTATTCGGTGCGCGATCTAATTTATCGGCCGCGCAATCTGCGCGTGAACCGCGTCTATGGGATGAGCCCCGTGGAGCAGATCATCACGACGGTGAATATCGCGCTGCGCCGGCAGATGTATCTTCTCGATTATTTCACTGAAGGCAATATTCCAGATAGCCTGATCGGCGTGCCCGAAAACTGGACGCCGGACCAAATAGCCTCCTATCAGAAATATTGGGACGCCTACTTTGACGGCGATCTCAGCCGGCGCCGGCGGGCGAAATTCGTACCCGGCGGAGTAGCGAAAACTTTCATTCAGACCAAGGAGCCAGAGCTGAAAGGGCCATTCGACGAATGGCTCGCGCGCATCGTCTGCTTTGCTTTTTCAATCTCGCCTCAGGCTCTCACGCAAACCATGAATCGCGCGACTGCCGAGACGCAAAAGGAGCTCGCGGAAGAAGAGGGCCTCGCCCCGATCCTGGCTTGGGCGAAATCCCTAGTCGACGACATTCTTGCGAGCGAATTCGATGCGCCCGATCTCGAATTCGTCTGGAGTCCAGGTCAGCAAACCGATCCGGTCGCGCAGGAGACGATCCTTTCGAGCTATGCGTCGAAAGGCATTCTAACGATCAACGAGGCCCGGGCGGCGCTTGGTCGTGAGCCTGTCGCCGATGCGTCCGCCAATAGGCCCATGACGCTAACTGCGACGGGATATGTGGCGCTGCCGGAATAAACGCGCGCATGATCCGTTGAGAATCGCGATGGCTTAAGACGCCGTTCGGCGCGGGTTCAATCCACGCTTGTTTCAGCCGCTGGAGCCGCCCGCTTCCGGCGGCTTTTTGTCCTCCCTTTCGGAACTCGTGGATGCATGACCTTGCCTTTGGCGGGGCGCGTGAGCCCGCGGCCGCGCACAATGCTCGCGCGCGCCGGCTGACATTTCGCCTTGCAGGATGCGAGCTTCGGTTGCCCACTTGATGCAGGCCGCGATCGCCTGCCTCGCTACTGCGCGGCACCGTGGGGACTAAATAAGTCTCCGTCTACTCTTTCAATCCCTTCAAGAAGCAAGGAGCACGCATGTCGGCGCTGCGTATGTTCATTCCAATCACCAAGGTCGACGCGGCGCGGCGCCTCGTCTATGGCCTCGCTACCGCAGAGATCGAAGATCGAACAGGCGAAATTTGCGATTACGACTCGACAAAGCCGTTCTTTGAAAAATGGTCCCAGGAGATAGCCAAATCAACGCGCGGCAAGTCGCTTGGCAATCTGCGCGCTATGCACGGGCCTATCGCGGCCGGCAAGGTGACCGCCATCAATTTCAACGACGCCGATAAGCAGATTGAAATTTGCGCCAAGGTCGTTGATGACGCCGAATGGGAAAAAGTTGCGGAAGGCGTCTACACAGGCTTTTCGCAAGGGGGCGCCTACGCGAGACGATGGACAGATACGGATGGCCTCACGCGCTACACGGCGGCGCCTACCGAAATCTCGCTCGTTGATTTGCCATGCTTGCCGCAAGCCCGCTTCGAAATGATCAAGGCCGACGGGACGCGCGAATGGCGCCGCTTTGACAAAGGGCTCGATAACGTTGCACGATTGGCGAGCCTGATCCAGGAATTGAATCAGCTGCAGAATGATGTAGCGCTCGAGGAGAAGGCCGAGCGGGACGATTCGAAACTGCCTGACAAATTGCGTGATCTCGTGGACCGCGCGTCGGCCATTTTGCGCGCCATGGCGGCCGAAGAGACCTCGGAGCTGACTCAAGCCGAAGATGCGCCGCAACAACAGATGACCATGTCTGTGACGCCAAAATTTGCGGCCTCTCCAAAGGCTGCTTCTCTCGCTAAAGTCGGCGCGCGCAACAGTGCGGAAGATCTGACCCGCATTCAAAACCTGCATGATACTTCAGTTGAGCTTGGCGCCGCGTGCGGCGCGCAGAAAAGTATGCCAGGCGGATTGGAGAAGCGTTTCGATGCGCTGGCCGTGACTCTCGCCGACGTATTGCAGCGCGTGAAGCGCATCGAGGAGCAGCCAATGCCTTTGCCATTCGCAGGCAGGCCGCGGACAATCGGAAAACATGAGGACGCAGGCGGCCCTCACTCCGCCGATACAGTAGAGAAGCTCCTCTCCGATCCGGAAGCGCTCTCTGTTCTCGCAATCAAATTGGCCCAACGCAACGGCCGCGCATCGATGCGATGAGCCGGTGAGCTGAACGCGAAGCCGTAGCGCAATCTACAAGAAAAACGTCTAAACCGCACTTCCACGCGCAAGGTCGGCGATGATCCTCCCGCGCCTTTCTAGATCGGCGCGCCGTCCCGACCGCCGACGCATTTGGCTGAAGGCGGCTCGACAAATCCTTCCTTCAAATGTCCCTGCTGCTAGGAGCAAGCTATGACAATGCAAACCGACGTTCAGGACGTATTGGACCGGCTTAAGACCGCGCAGCAAAGACCGCTCGGCGATCCGCGGTTTAGGAGCCTGTTGGGGCTCGAAAAGAGCACATACTCGGAAAGCGCGAGTGCGACCTCGGGACTTACCTTCTACGATCTCGAGCTCGGCGCGAAGTTCCTCTATCCGGTGCTGACGCCGCTGCGCAACACGATCCCGCGCGTTTCGGGCAAAGGCGGCATTCAGGCGGCGTGGCGCGCAATCACCGCAATCAACACCAATGGACTACGTTTCGGCGTGTCCTCGGCAAATCGTGGCGGCGTGCTCGCGGTTGCGACGCAGGACTATACCGCGACCTACAAAGGCATTGGCGTTGAGACGAGCGTCGATTTCGAAGCGCAATATGCTGGACAGGGTTTCGATGACGTTCGCTCGATCGCAGCCAAAACCGGCCTCGAAGCGCTCATGCTTGGCGAAGAGGCGATGATCCTTGGCGGCTGCGCTTCATCTTCGCTCGGTTTGACGCCAACGCCTACCCTTACTGCCTTGACGACAGGGGGCTCGCTTGCCGCGCAGACCTGGTCCGTCATTTGCGCGGCGTTGACTCTAGATGGACTCATGAATGGTTCGATTGCTGGGGGCGTGCAGGGTCAGATCAGTCGCACGAACGCAGACGGGTCATCCGACACGTTCGGCGGCGGAGTGGCAATGAAAAGCGCGAATGCGACTGTTACGACAACCGGCGCGACCGGATCGATCAGCGCGACAGTTACCCCCGTTTCCGGCGCTTTGGGCTATGCTTGGTTCTGGGGCGCCGGCGGCGCCGAAACGCTTGGCGCCATCACGACGATCAATTCTGTTGTCATCGGCGCCTCGGCCACGGGCACGCAAACCGCAGCCTCGCTCGGCGTCAATGACAACTCCAACAATCTCCTCGCGTTTGACGGACTCATTTATCAAGCCGTCAAACCTGGCTCCGGCTCGTATATTTATACGATGGCTTCCGGAACCGCAGGGACCGGCACGCCGCTGACATCGGATAGCGCGGGCGGGATCATCGAGATCGACACGGTCTTGAAATATATGTGGGACCATTATCGTCTCTCGCCGGATACAATGTGGGTGAATTCGCAAGAAGCTTTGAATATATCGAGGAAGATCTTATCGGGCTCCCAGACCGCGGCGCAGCGCTTTGTGTTCGAGACGGCGCAGGATCTGGTCGGCGGCGGAATCATGGTGCGCACCTATCTGAATCGCTTCTCGATGCAGGGCGGCAGCGTGATCGACATTAAGGTGCATCCTAATATGCCGGCGGGCTCTATTCTCATGACAACCAGGACGTTGCCTTATCCGCTCGCCGGCGTCGGCAATGTTATGCAGATCCGGACGCGGCAGGACTATTACCAAATCGAGTGGCCGCTTCGCACCCGGAGATATGAATATGGAGTTTATGCAGATGAAGTACTGCAGAGCTACTTCCCACCGTCGATGGCCCTGATTACGAACATTGGCAACGGCTGATCGACTGCAGGTCGGTGGATGTATTGGTCGCCGATCAGATGTTCGCGGCGCGTGCGCCTAAGCGCTATGCAAGATGATATGATTGCAAAGTAATCAGGCGCATTTCGTTTGACCTATCGCGTTCTGATGCGGCGTCGAGCAAGGACAATCGCCATGAAATTACGCGTCCCGGATGGCTGTGACGCCGTCTCGCACCAGGGCCAATTATTGGAGGTCGCTGAGGATGGGTCAATCGATGTCGATGACGATGATTGGGTAATCCTCTCGAGCCATGGTTTTAGCCCCTGGAGCGAGGAGCATGCCGCTCTGGAGATCGCCGCCATGACGCGCGAGGGGCTCGTTATGCGGGTTATGAATGCGACTTTGAAGACATTGCAGGGGCTCGGCACGGAGGATATTCGCGCAAGGCTTCTTGCGGCTGAAGACAGCGTTGGGCCTTCTGAAATTGAGAGCGTCGTGACGTCTAAGACGCCTTCCGATATCGATGGCGAAGCCATTTCGGCGTTCAATCGATATGAGCTTTTTGCTTTCCTCAGAGCGAAGGGCGTCTCGGTGTCACTGCCTATAACCAATGACGAATTGCGGGCGGTGGCGCGACGCGCGCTTGGCTGAACCTTCGTCGTCGCCAGCCATCCTCTTGTCATCGCTATCCGTCGGCTGATGTCGGCGGCCGCCTTGAGTTCGGCAAGTCGAAGCGCGAGTCCCGCCGAACGGGTCTGGCTTGGCTGACGGCCAGAGCTCGGTTCTCAGCGGCTTTGCACGCCTGTCGAGTGCGTCGAAAGGAATCTTACAACATGGCGTCTCCTTTTGATCTTGTGAGCTTGACCGATCTCAAGGCCTGGCTCGACGTCGCAGGAACCGATGACGACGTTCTTCTCGCGCAGCTGATCACGCAAATCAGCAGGGCGATCCTCAATGTCCTCGATCGGCCTTCGATCCTGCCAGGCTCCTATACGGAAACGCTCGATGGCGGCAATAATACCGCGATCACGCTTCGGCAATGGCCGGTCAACACGATTCTGACATGCAGCATAAATGGGGCGCCGCTTCCGCCTTCGCCGCCGCTCGAGGCTGGAGCCGGATCTCAGATGGGCTATGTTCTCGAGCCGCCGGATGTCGCGCCGCCCGGATGTATGCAGAGACTCTCGCTACGACGCCGAATTTTTACGCGTGGGGTTCAGAACGTTACGATTTCCTATTCCGCAGGTTATCAAATCAACGGCGAGAACGCCATTGTGCCAGCAAACGCGCCCTACATTATCGCTGCGCTTGCGCCATATGGCGATTGGGGGAGCGACGGCGGCGTGACATACGCCAATGGCGCTTCGCTGGCGTCAGTTACAGTTAATCCAACCGTTGGACAATATGTCGTGGCGAGTGGCGTGTATACATTTGCTTCAGCCGATGCAGGCGCGGCCGTGCAACTCACCTATGGCTATGTTCCTGCCGATCTTGCGGTCTGCTGCATCGACTGGGCGGCCGAACGCTACACGTATCGCTCGCGCATCGGCCAGCAGTCCAAGTCGCTCGGCGGCCAGGAGACAATGGCCTTCATTGTCAAGGATATTCCCGATTTCGTTGCGAGTCTTCTGCAGCCATATCGCCGCGTCGTGACGCCATGATCGATTTCGAATGCGATGCGTCGGCAATACATGATGCGCTCTTGGATCAGGCCGCCGCGCTTTGCAATACGGTCGAAGCTCGAATCCGCCAAAAGCTGTCTGGCGAAGTCTTGCAGGCGCGTTCTGGCGCGCTTGCCGAATCTATTTCTTCCTCCATCGATGATGATGGGTCGGCGGTCTCCGTCTCGACCTCTAGCGCTGGCGTGCCCTACGCAGCAATTCAAGAGTTCGGCGGCAAGACGGCGGCCCATGACATTGTCGCGGTGAAGGCGAAGGCATTGGCGTTTAGCGCAGGCGGCGGGGAAGTCTTCGCCAAGAGCGTACGCCATCCTGGCTCTACCATTCCGGCGCGATCTTATCTTGCCAGCACGCTTTTGGAGATGCGTGATGAGATAGAATCAGCGTGGAAACAGGCGGTGCTAGAGTCCTTGGGACAAGACTGACGCGATCCGAGCAAAGCAGTTTATCGCACTTTCACGTGCGTCTTCAAACGAGCTAGTAGCGAGGAGGCTTAATGCCCGCGAGTACACGGGAAGCGGCAATCGAAGCGCTCATCGGCGTGGTCGCCGGCGCCTATGCGTGGAAGCTTGGTCCCGCGCGACGTCTTAAGCTCTGGAGCGACGTGCCGGCGGCAAGCCGGCCGGCTTGCTTTCTTTTTGAGGGTGGCCAGGAAGCCTATTCTTGGACAGAGCGCGCTGTGCCGAAGCGGATTATTGAGGTCAAACTTTTCATCTATCTCAACGCAAAGGATCCCACCATTGTTGGCGCCGCCCTCCTGAATGACGTCATGGACGCGCTCGACTCCGCCTTCGCGCTTTCCGGCGCGGACATAGTCACAGGCCGAAACACACTTGGCGGCGCGGCCTACCATTGCCGAGTTGACGGTAAGGTTCTGAAGGATCCTGGCGATCTGGACGGCGACGCTGTTCTGATTGCCCCGGTAAAGATCATCCTCCCATAGAAAGGGCGCCGAATGTCCGAGTCTGAAATCACGTTGGAAGCCGAACGTCTGAAGGCGCTTATCGATCAATGGCGTTTCGACGTCTTCCACGGCTCCATCGTGGCGCGTGATGTCGAAGTCTGGAACTTCGTTCGCGGCGCTGCCGAAGACCTGAAGCAACGCCTGATTGCTGCGTTGCCGTCACGGGCGCCATAGCCCTTACGCCGACGCCGTCTGGCGTCGCTCCCTCTTGCGCGCAAGATCGCGTCGCCGCTAGGCGTGTTCGGATAAGCCCGCTCAATGATTGCTGCAACGCAGTCAACTACGCATTGGCGGAAGATATCGCTCGCCTTCTTCAAGCCTGGAGACGGTGCCAGATTATGCAAATGTTTGCAACAGGTTCACGGCATAGTTCGTAGGAAAGAGGTTCTCCATGTATAGTTTCGGCTCGGGCGTATTGCTCGGAACTCGCACGGACATTGCAAACGCCACACCCGTCAACTTTGGCTTGGTGCAAGAGGTTACGATCGAGGAGACTGCAACGATCAAAGAGTTGTACGGGCAGTATCAACGACCGCTTGCCGCAGCCCGCGGCACAATCAAGACGACCGGAAAAGCCAAGGTGGCGCGGATCTCTGGGTTGGCTTTCGCCAATCTCTTCTACGGCGTCGTTCCATCGGCCGGCCAGCTAGCCACGTCATTCGCCGAAGCTGGGGCGGTTTCGGCGACAACGCCCTTCACCGTGACAGTCGCCAATGCGGCAACCTTCGTCGATGACGATGGCGTCCTCTATGCAGCGACTGGCTTGCCATTGACTAGGGTCGCATCGAGTCCTGCTACAGGACAGTATTCGATGGCGTCAGGCGTCTATACGTTCAACTCGGCGGACGCCGGCAAATCTGTGTTGACAAGCTACACTTACACGGTCAGCGGCGCCGGGCAGAAATTCACGGTGGCCAATCAACTTTTGGGAACGACGCCGACATTTCAAGCACTGTTCTATACATCCTTTCAAGGCCAGGCCATCTCACTGAAGCTCAACAATTGCGCATCGACGAAATTGAGCTTTCAAACCAAGCTTGAGGATTATGTCATGCCAGAATTCGATTTCTCTTGCTTCGCCGATGCTGCGGGCAATGTGATGACTTGGTCGTTCGCGGAGGCGTCGTAACGTGCGGCCCCGGCATGAGATGATCCAGCTTGGCGAGCGCGAATGGCTGGTGCGGCCTTTAACGTTGCGCCAAGTGCAGGAAATTGAGCCGATCCTGATGGCTGGCGACCGCGACTCGAAAGGCAGCGTCGCTGCGGCGGTCTGCATCGTGGAGATCGCGCTGCGTCGCGATCACGCCGAGGCTGCAGACGCGCTTGCGGATATCGAGGCGACGGCGCCCGAAATCGCCGCCGCCATGGCGGCGGTCCTACGCCTCGGCGGTTTCATCGAAGTGTGCTCTGAGGACGGAGCCGAGCGAGGAGACATTTATTTGGGGGAAGCCTGAGCGGGCGCGATGAACGCAAAACATCCGCCCGCATCGATTTCGGCTTCGTCTACGCAAGACTGATGACTGCCTGCGGCTATACGCCGGCCGAGATCGATGAAATGACGCTGCACGACGTGCTTGGGCTTTTTTCCTATTGGCGAGACTGTCCGCCAGTGCACGAGATCTTGAAAGCGGTCTACCGAATCGAGCCAAAGGCCAAACCGGCCGTTGCCGGAAGCGGCGGGGATCCAAGCGGGATCAGCAACCTCATCGCGCGGTTTCCCGATGGCTTTGTGAAAGCACGGGAAAGCGGGTGAAGGTTGAGTCTTCTTTTGTTGTGATGACTGAAGCGTCGTGCGCTCCACAACCGACCACGGGAGGACGAGGCAGGCTCCTCCGCATCGTCAAACCCAACTCTTTTGATTTTCATGACGTCTCACTCGGGCACAGTCATATCCAAATCAAGGACAATCGCGCATGACCGATGACATCACCATCAAATTTATCGCTGATGTCTCCGACTTGCAAAAAGGAATGCAGCAAGCGACAGGTGCGGTGGAGGCGACAACTGGCTCTTTGCGGAACGGCGCGGCGCAGATCAGTACATCCTTTTCTTCGCTGTCGCAGGCCTATGCAGGTAACGCGGCGCAGAAGGTCGCGATCGAGCAGACGGCCGGGGACGCGGTATTGGCGAGCGCTCGGCGAGTCCAGCAAGAGCAATATGCCGCCGCGCTGGAGGGCGCGACGCAGCGGTCTGCGCTCATCAAGGAGCAGGCGCAGCTTGAGAGCGTCGTTAACGACGACGTGAGCGCCGATTATCGTCGCAGTTTTGAGCAAGTAGGGTCGAGCTTCTCAAGCTCCGTCATGAGCATGATCCGCGGACACGAAACGCTTGGAAAGGAGGCTCAAAAAGCCGCTCTGTCGATCGTTCAGTCCTTTGTCCAAGCCAGAGTGAAAATGGCGGCGGATTGGGCAGCCGGATTGGTGACGCAGATCGCGCAAACAACGACTAGCGAGGCGGCAAAAACCGAGGCGGTTGCGGCGGGAACCACCGCGCGAACTAGTCTCGAAGCGACGGCATCAGCCGCCTCGGCGGCCGAGACGCTGGGCGCAGTCTTCAAAAGCATCAGCGCATCGGCGGCGGAAACCTTCGCGGGCATTTTTGGGTTTCTGTCGCCAGTCATGGGCCCGGCAGCCGCCGGTCCGGCGGCTGCCGGCGAGGCTGCCGTCATCGGAGCGGCGTCAGGTCTCGCCTCCTTCGCGGTCGGGGCTTGGAGCCTGCCAAGCGACATGATTGCGCAGGTCCACCAGGGCGAAATGATAGTGCCCGCCGGCCCGGCGGCCGCTTTCCGCAGCATGATGGAGGGCAACAGCGGCGTCGCTGGCACGGTGCATGTGCATCACGCAACGAACTTCAATGTTCAAGCGATTGACGCGGCCGGTGTGAAGCAGTTCTTCAAGGATCACGGCAAGACGGTCTTACGCTCGATCAATGAAAGCGTTCGAACCGGCTCGCACCTTGGTCTGTCGAAGCTCGGCTCGGCTTGACCAATGGCTTATATCCTCGGCGTCAATCTTCTCCCATCGACTGGAGAATTTACCTACGACTCCGTGGCCTATCAAGGTCAACGCATAACAGAGCCCGCAATGTTGGCGATCAACGCCTATGCTGGGCAACCGTCGTATAGGACGGATTTCGACCTCGCCATCGATCAGCTCGAATCGACCTTTCCCGCTTGCATGACGGTCGCCGTCGTCGTCTCTTGGTTTGGCAATTCGACGGATGCTTCGAAATGCAAGATTTATCCTTCGACAACCTATATCGGCGGATCGTTCCAGAAATGGAGCGGGACAGCTTGGGTTTCGGACATGTGGAGATGCACGAGCTTGACGCAAGCCTCGTCGGGCCTCATTCCGATCTCATCAAATGGTCCGTCGTTCAACTATGGCGGCACCCCGTCCGACCAATCAATCGTCCGGTGCATTCAGGATTTGAAGGCGCGCGGGTTCCGCGTCGTCTTCTATCCATTCATTTTGATGGATGCGACGGGTTTTCCTTGGCGTGGACGCATTACCTTTGCGCCAGACATTTCGGCCGATGCGGCCAGCGCCGTCAATGCGTTCCTCGGATCCGCCGCGGCTTCGCAGTTCACGCGCGATGCGACGAACCTGACAGTCTCATATGCAGGATCGTTGACCAATTTCACCTACCGTCGCATGATTCTGCATTATGCTAATCTTTGCGTCATCGCAGGCGGCGTCGATCTCTTTTTGCTTGGATCGGAGCTTCGCGGTCTCGAAGCGATTCGTGGTTCCGCTTGGACAAAGACGGGGACCACCGACAACACCGGCCATGCTATTTGGGACTATCCATTCGTCCAAGGTCTTATCCAACTTTCTGATGATGTGCGCGGGATTTTTGACGCGGCCTCATTAAGCAAGGACACATTGGGCCTCCACAATCTCATTAGCTATGCGGCAGACTGGTCCGCATGGATGGGTTGCCAACACCTGGGCGAGAATGGCCAATGGCCACATCTCGATCAGCTCTATGCGCATTCGAATATCGATCTCGTATGTTTCGACAATTACTTGCCGCTATCGGATTGGACGACAGGAACTAGCGGCCTCGATGTCCTCAATTGGTCGGTGGCCAAGCCGTCTTCTTGGCCGCCTTCGACTGTCGCGATGAACGGCTTGGGGCTGAGCGGAACGCCGACGATCTACAGTAAGGACTATCTCAAGGCGAATATCGAAGGCGGCGAGAAGTTCAATTGGTTCTACAGCGATTCAAACAATCTTGGACGCGGCTTCGATCCTAACGGCTCCGACCTGATGGTCTCGTTGCCCGAAGGCGACCGGCTCGCGCAGAACCGTCAACCTTATTACGCCAATCAAGAATTGCTCTCGAACAAGCAGGTGCGCTGGTGGTGGAGCAATTCTCACCAGGCTGTTTATGATGACGGCGACGGCGCAGGCTGGCAGCCGCACGGCCCGACGACGGAATGGATCGCGCAGTCGAAGCCGATCACCTTCACGGAATATGGCTTTCCGACCTGCGATCGATGTGCGAACCAGCCGAACGTCTTCTTCAACGCCAAATCGACCGAGAGCGCGACGCCGTTCTGGTCGATCTGGGATTCAGCCGACGGCGGCGGGTATTTGCCGCGGCGCGACCAAACGCTCGCCTCTCTCGCCTTGCAGGCGATCTTCGAATATTGGGTCACCGACGGCAATAACCAGATCTCCAGCGCGGGCGTGAAGATGATCGAGCCGACATTCATGTCGGTCTGGAATTGGGACGCACGGCCCTTCCCAGTTTTTCCCATAATGGAAAATGTTTGGAGTGACGCCGGCAATTGGCCAGCAGGAAATTGGCTCTCGGGTAAAGGGCCATTCGTCGCGCCGCCCATCGCCGATCCCCCGCCGCCGGCAGGGGCGTATCCGGCTTTTCCGACGCTGGCTGGTCAGGGATGGAGCGTTCATTATAAGCCACAATTCGCAACCGGCTCGGCTGAACATGCTTCAGGACGGCAAAGCCGTTTCGCGCGTATGTCGGCGCCAGTCTTTGAAATTGCGATCGCCTTCGATCTTTTACGCATGGATGCGCCATATACGGAGTTGCAAGCCTTGATCGGATTCGTTGAGGGGAGACTCGGACAAAGTTCGCCGTTTACCTTCCCGGTGCCTGTAGAACTCGGACTCGGGTCGACTTTCCTCTGCCGATTCGCAGACGATCAGGAAGATTTGGAACAGTTCATGACTCGGCTTTGGCAGGCGCAATCAGTTAGGCTGCGCACGGTGAAAGGCGAATAATGCTCACTCCGCCGTCATTTCCTGTGCTGCCAGGCCAAGCCTGGTCCGTCCACAAGCGCCCGTCTTATTCAACGCGCGTAGCTTCACATGTCTCGGGCCGTGAGGCGAGGACGCCGTTTTATTCCTATCCGCTCTACGAATTCGAGCTGACCTTCGATGCGCTCATCTCAAATGCCGCCTTCCCAAACCTCGGCTCAAACTCTTTGCAGAGTCTGATGGGGCTCTATCTCCAATGCCAAGGCCAGTATGGGACCTTCCTCTATACCGACCCGTCGGATAATTCGGTTTCAGGTCAGATTATCGCAACCGGCGACGGAGCGACTACCGCCTTCACGTTTATGCGCACCCTTGGCGGTTCGACTGAGCCGGTATCTTGGGTCACGGCCGTATCGGATATCTATCTCAACGGCGTTGTCGAAACGTCAGGATGGACGTTGACGACGCCTAACACGCTCACATTCACGACTCCGCCGGGCGTCGGCGTGGCTATCGCCGGCGATTTCGCCTTCGCTTTTCAATGCCGCTTCCTCGACGATCAGAGCGACTTCGAGAACTTCACGTCCGGCCTTTGGCAAGTCCAATCGCTGAAATTTAGATCGGTGAAGCCATGAGAGCCGCATCGCCCGCATTGATCACCTTCCTGAACAATTTACGAGCGCAAAATGACGCCACAGCGCTTGTCGCCGATTGCTACACCTTCACGCTGCGAACGGAGCTTGTCCTCACCTATACCAATGCCGACGTTCCGATCACGCTCAACGGCTATGTTTACGCCGCGAACTCGATCCTGGTGGATGGTCTAAAATTCAAATGCGAAGTCGGCCTCAATGTCGATCAACAGCAAATCACGCTTTCAGCGCGGTCAACCGACACACTTGGCGGCATACCCTTCCTTCAAGCAATCCGCAATGGAGTTTTCGACGGTGCCGAGGTTCAACGCGAGCGGGCGTTTCTCACGTCATGGACAGGTGCGCCGGTCGGCGGCGTAATTCTATTCAAGGGCCGAGTCGGCACGGTCGATCACGTTGGCCGCACTACGGCGCAAATTACCGTCAATTCGGATCTCGTTCTGCTCGATCTCGACATGCCGCGCAATCTCTATTCTCCGACTTGCCAGCATGTGCTTTTCGATTCCGGCTGCGGCCTCGTCAAAAATGCGTTTGGTGCCTCTGGAGCCGTGGGGGCAGGCTCTGCGGCTTCGGTGATCAACTGGTCGAGCTCATCTGCTGGCTATACGCAAGGCACAATAACCTTCACATCGGGAGCGAACACCGGCGTCACGGCGACAATCAAGGAGGCCACGACGAGCGCCTTGACTCTTGCCTACGCGTTGCCGACGTCGCCGGCGACTGGCGACGCCTTCACCGCCTACCAGGGATGCGATCACACGCAAGCAACATGCACGACGAAATTCAACAACGTAGCGAATTTCCGAGGCTTCCCCTTCATCCCGCCGCCGACCTATGCGTATTGACCATGACTCAGGAGACCAATGGGCGCCCGCGTGTTGTGGCGGAAGCCAAGACATGGGCTGGAACGCGATATCATTCCTGCGCTGACGTGAAAGGGGCGGGAACCGATTGCGCAATGTTGCTGGTCCGCGTTTTCGTCGACAGCGGCCTGCTCGCGCCGTTTGATCCGCGTCCATATCCAGAAGACTGGCATCTTCACCGGAGCGAAGAACGGTACTTGAGCTATGTCACGGATCGTTTCGTCGAAACCGAAAGGCCCCTTCCGGGCGATATTGCTGTCTTCCGCTACGGCCGCTGCTACAGCCATGGCGCGCTTGTGACTAAGGTCGATCCGCTGACGATCATTCATGCCTTTCAGCCTGCCGGCTGCGTCATCGAAGAGCCTCTGGCGGTCAACCTTGCGCTTGCCGATCCGAAACGACCGCGCCGTTTCTTCACCCTGTGGCCAAGGGCTTCCGAATGAGTTTCCTTCGAGGCAGCGGCGCAGCCAATGCGCAGCCGGCATATGTGCCGGAATATACCGGCTTGCAGATCCAGACCTCGACCAATGGGGTCCCAATTCCTATTCTTTACGGCGTCAATAAGATTTCGTTCAACCTCATTTGGCAAGGAGGGTTTTTCGCCAACCCCCAATATACGAAGACTAGTTCCGGCGGCAAGGGCGGCCATAGCAGCAGTCAGGTATCTGGATACCAGTATTATACGGCCCTGATCCTTGGCCTGTGCGAAGGGCCAGTCACAACCGTTTCTCAAACCTGGGCTGGAACCTCTGTCGGAATTCCTGGCGACCTGAGCCTGTCCTTTTTCAGCGGAACCACGCCTCAAGCTCCGTGGTCATTTCTGAGCACCTATTATTCGAGCCAATCGCTCCCCTATGGCGGACTGGCGTATCTTTCGGCGCCGCAATTCTATCTTGGAGCAGATGCGACTCTCCCGTCGCTCACGTTCGAAGTCTATGGCTTCCTATCATCCGCTACGACTTCAGCCGTCGTGAACGGCTATGACGCGGATCCCGCGCTCGTCATCCAAGACTTTCTCACGAGCTCGCAATACGGTGTCGGATTTCCGCCTGCCAGCATTGATACGACAACGCTTCTCGGCGCCTCCGGCGATTCGTCCTATCAAACCTATTGCCGGGCGGCTGGGCTCGCATTATCGCCCGCGATCGTCAATCAAGAAACCGCAAGCAGCATCATGACCCGCTGGCTGCGATTGACCAACACGGCGGCGATTTGGTCCGGGGGCAAGCTTAAATTTCTGCCGTATGGAGATACGTCAATAACGGGGACGCTCCATGGAGGCGGATTGATTGCCTTCAACCCGAACACATTGCCGATCTACAATTTGACCGACGACGATTTTGTTCATGACGATGACAGTGATCCGGTGCAAATCACGCGGTCGGATCCTTTCACCGCTAAAAACTGGCGGACGATGGAAATAGCGCAGCGGTCAGTTGCTTACAGTTCGGTTCCGATCGAAGCATGGGACCAGAACGCCATAGAGCTTTACGGGCTCCGCAAAGGGTCGACGGTTACGGCGCATGAGATCTGCGACCCGGCCGTTGCGCAAATCTCGCTGCAATTGATCCTTCAACGCGACCTCAACATCCGCAATGCCTATGCGTTCAAGCTGTCTTTCGAATACTGCCTGCTGGAGCCGATGGATATCGTTGCGCTGACGGATGCCGGTCTTGGTCTGAATAGCTTCCCAGTGCGGATAACATCGATCGAGGAAGATGACGCGGGCCTCTTGAGCGTGACGGCGGAAGATTTTCTGATCGGCTCGGCGATGGCGGCGGTTTATCAGGTTCCGATCAGCAATGGCGTCGGATACGATAGCGGGGTTGCCGCTTCCCCGGTCAATCCACCGATTATTTTCGAGCCGGGGCCTTCGCTGACAGACGAGACTTCGCAAGTTTGGATTGCGATCTCGGGCGGCAACGCCGGCGTAGCCGATCCGAATTGGGGCGGCGCGATTGTCAATATCTCGCTCGACAACGCAACCTATGGCCAGATCGGGATGGTCAAGGCGCCGACGCGGCAGGGCGTGCTTACCGCGAGCCTCGCCGCACCTTCCGGCGGGAACCCGGACACGACCAACACGCTCGCAGTGAGCCTCGCAGAAAGCGGCGGCGCATTGCCATCCGTGTCGAATCTCGATGCGCAAAGCGGGGTGACGCTCTTGATCGTCGATCAGGAGCTCTTGGCCTATGCGGCGGCGACCCTGACTGGTTCGAACGCCTATAATCTGACCTATCTCGAACGTGGGCTCCATGGCACGACGGCGGCGGCGCATTCATCCGGCGCGCCCTTCGCGCGACTTGATGACGCGATTTTCAAATATGATCTGCCGCCCGCATGCATCGGCGTAAAGCTCTATTTCAAGTTCCAAAGCTTCAACATTTGGGGCGAGGCGGTCGAAAATATCTCGACTTGTGCGGTCTACACTTACACGCCTACTGGCGCTGGCTATGAAGGACCGGTCGCGTCTGCCTTGGCTGTGGGCTCGAACCTCGATTACGGGCTTGCGGGCGCCAGCATCAATGAGACCGATGATTTCGGCCTCGCATCCGACTCCTCCGTCACCATCATAGATCTTGGATTGGCATCGGCATGAGCATTCAGGTCAAACGCCGCCGTGAGGCGGCAAGCTTTCTTTCGACATTTACGGGCGCGGCCGGCGAACTCCTTGTCGATACAACAAACAACCGCGTCCAAGTTCATGACGGATTGACTCCGGGCGGCTTCCCCGCAGCGAAGCTGAGCGAAGTTCCTTGCTCTCCAAGTCCGCACGCGGCGTACATCCAATTCGGCGTCCTTGAGGAGCTTGTGACGGTGTCCGGCGCTTCGGCCGTTTCGACGATTCAAATCCCCAATCGCGCGATCATCTTCGCGGTTTCCGTGCGGGTCGTCACAGCGATTACGGGCGCGACCTCCTACAATGTCGATGCTACTACTGCTTATAACGGTAGCGTGGGCGCAACTGGCGGTCAGTTCGGCGCGAATCTCGGGATTTTGGCCGGCTCGATCAATTCCGGCGTCGTCGGCCCAACGGCATGGTACGCGCCATCAACGATAACGTTCACCGCAAATGGTGGAAATTTCACAGGCGGACAGGTGCGCGTCGCAATTCAATACGCGCTTTTTGGCGCCCCGACATCATAGGCTAACCGCCGAACGCTGCATCCTTTGGCCGCCATTTGGCGGCTTTTTCTTTGCTCGGGATCTGACATGGCATCAACGACATTTCAGCCGCTTATGGAGGGGCTATGGAGCCTCCTCGGCGCCGGGCCGCTGCTCGTTCAGGCGAGATCGGCGCCTGCTTGGTACGTTATTTCCGACACGCCGCCAGCCGCGGGGACGATCGGTTTTAGCCTCGCAACTGATGAGAGAGATGAGCTTTGGACGGAGAGCCAAGTGTGGGCCTCGACGTCGGCGACGAATGGCGGCGCAATCATGTTCGGCCCGATCACGTGAAGAGGAGAGTCATTCGCAATGGCGGTAGCAACAAACGCCCAACCTCTCACGGAAGGAAATTGGGTGCTGCTCGGAACAGGACCATTTCGTGTCGAGGCCCGGCCGTATCCGATCTGGCTCTGGTGGGGCGGCGCAGCGCCAACTCAAGGACAGCCCGGGATCCTGATCGACGCCGGGCAGAAGGAGGATATTTGGACAACGACGCAGGTCTACGCCTCGACGCCCGTCCCAAGCGCGGCGATCATCTTTGCCCCGATCGTCAGCGCCAATAGCTCGTCGCCCAGCAGCGCAATGGATTTCAGCGTCGCCACGAATTCTTCGCTTCTTGCCGCAATCGCCGCCTAAACCAAGGGGATAATCCATGGCATTACCGACTCTAAGCGTCACCCCTGGAGCAGGAGCGACGATAAACACTCTTCCGAATGCGCCGGCTGTAACTGCGAACAGCGTTTCGGTGGCGTTGGCGACGGACCAGGCGGCCGTGCCGGTCACCGCGTCAAGCCTGCCATTGCCCATCGGCGCGGCGCAAGACGGTGCGGACGGAACCGGGATTACGCCGCCTACCGGCGGTTTGGGCATTCGCGGCTGGCTCTCAGGCATCTATTCGAAGCTTTCCGGCACGATCGCGGTTTCGGGCACATTCTGGCCAGCGACGCAGCCTGTTTCGCTCACTTCGTTGCCGACCCTTGTCGCCGGCTCCGCGTTGATCGGTAAAGTTGGCGTAGATCAGACCACGCCAGGCACAACGAACGGCGTCACCGAGGTTGGATCGTCGAATTGGGCGGTCACTCAGGTCTCAGTCGCAACCACCGCTACTTCAATTGTCGCCGCGCGGTCTGCACGCCAAGCGGTCGTCATTACAAATTTGGGCTCCACGCCGGTCTATCTCGGCGGCTCCGGCGTGACCACGAGCGCTGGCGCGCTTCTGCCGGGCGTCGTCGGCGCATCCAAAGTCATTCCGACCAGCGCTGCTGTCTACGGCATCGTTGTGAGCGGCGCCCAATCGATCAGCGTTGAGGAGCTTTACTAATGACTCCTAGCCTTGTTGTTCCTCCGCAGTCTCTAACTCTTGCGGCGCCTCGCCGCCGGATCGCGTCCTTGCATGGCGGTTTTCAGAACCCCGACGTTTCGCAAAGCAACGGTGGAACTCAGGTCAGTGGGACGGACCGATTTTCATTTATCTTGAACACAGACGTGACGAATCTCGAATTCGTCTTCGTCAACGCCTATTCCAGCAATGGCGGCCCGCTTAATCAGAACGGGAATGCGCTCACGTTCCATGCCGCATTGGAAGTCGCCAATCAGCTCTATTCTATCCCGTTCAACTCCTCGACAGGCGCGACGATTTCTACAGCAACCGGCGCCAGAAGCGGGGTGGCTCTCGCCGACGGCGGCATTGCGCATTCTCTTCCATTCGGTGTTGGGGGTCTCAGTCTGACGGCTGGATCAACCCAATATTACCGTGTTTACAAGACCGTTTCCTCCGGGCAGAAATGGCCTTACACCAACGAGAATTCGTTCTATGGATGGGGCGGAGTTAACACCACGGATTTCGTGTACGGCTCTACGGTCGTCAACGGCTCAGATCAGACTACATCCTACGGCGCACAATCCTGGGGAGCTTTCGCCAGCACCTCTTACGCATGGTCGGCGCTTGCGATCATTGGCGAACAGATCACTCCGGCGCCTGTGGTCGGAGTCTTCGGCGACAGCATCGCAGCCGGGAACGGCTCGACGCGCGGGCTCGGCTATATAGGTCAGGCCTGCCTTAACGCGGGCGTCGCCTTCCACAATAACGGCATGGCGGGCGCTAGCCTGACCAATATGATCAAATACGAGCCGGTGCGGCCATATCTTGCGCGCTTCGTAGATTACGCCGTTCTTCATATGTTAACGAACGATTTAAGCACAGCAAGCATAACGACGCTGGCGCAAGCTCAAGCGCTGCTCCTCCAATGGGTCAAGGCCTATGGCCACAAGACTAATCGCGTCGCCATCTGCACCATCTTGCCGCGAACAACCTCGACGGACACTTGGGCGACGCAGACTAACCAAACCGTTTCTTCCTGGGAATCAGTGCGCGTCCAGATCAACAATTGGCTCCGCGATCAGACCTCCACAGGCGCAGCCGCCTATTTGAACGCCAATCAGAGCGTCACGGCCGTCATCCAGACGATCGACGCTTGCCCGGCGATCGAGGTCAATTCCAGTGGCTCGGCGCTATCTCTTAGCAACAATGGCCAGCAAACTACGGGAACGGGCGGCTACTGGAAAACCACTGGCGCCAACAGCTACACAACGGATGGCATCCACCCGACTTCGACGGCCGTCACGGCGATGGCCGCTTTGGTGCCCACCGCCAATTTCGTGCTGTTCTGACCGAAGCGAGATGATCCGCTAACGATAATCCAGACGGCGTCCGAAGCGACCGTCGGACAAGACCGAATTTGCGTGGGATCGAGACTAGGTCCCACGTTGGATTGGGTCGAGTCAAGGCTCTGGGCTCGACTTGAGAGTTGGACCATGACCGCCTCATGGATCGAGCGCTATTCTTCGAAATGAAAGTCGTATGCAAATCGTCAAATTCTATTTGCGCTTAGCCAAGCCTGCAAAGAGTTCTCGCGCACTGCAACCCTAGCCGCCTTTGGGCGGTTTTCTTTTTGGAGGAGCCGGTTCTGTTTAAGGCGACATTCCTCTTGGTCCTCTCCGCGCTCCTATGGCTCGGCCTTGCGCTCGGTTTGCGAGCGGCGACGTGTAGCGCCTCTTTCTATGGCTACGAGAGCGGTCGCATCACCGCCTCCGGAGAGCGGTTCCGGCCTGGCGGCCTGACTGCGGCGCATCGAACGCTCCCGTTCGGCGCGCGGCTCCTTGTTTCGGCCAATGAGCGAAGCGTTACAGTGCGCGTGAACGATCGTGGGCCTTTTGTTCGAGGCCGGTGTCTCGATCTTTCGCAAGGCGCCGCGTCGGCTCTCGGCCTCGTGGGGGCCGGCGTCGGCATTGTGCGGATCATGCGCAGAAGATGAGGGGCTTATGAAAAAGGATCTGCTGCACGTTATAGGGGCGTACTACAATTTCCGCCGCTCCAAGACGCCGAGGAAATTGTTTCATGAATGGATCGACTATCAGCTCGATTCCGGCGTCTCGCTTACGATTGTCGAATTCGCTCTTGGCGAGCGGCCCTACGAGCTCGACCCGGATGACCCAAAGCTTGCGCGTGCGCGGCTCTTTCAGTTGCGAGGGCGCTCTCAAAACGAGCTGTGGGTCCGCGATGCGCTGGTCAATTGGGGCATCGCGCATCTTCCCGAGGACGCCAAATATGTTTGTTGGGACGATACCGACCTGCGCCATGCGCGTCCCGACTGGGCGGTCGAGACGGTGCATATGCTTCAGCATTATCGCGTTGGGCAAACCTGGTCGCATTCCGTGGATCTCGGGCCGCAGCATGAGATCGTGCCGAACGATTGGAATCACGAGACCGACCGCAGCTTTTGTTGGGCGTGGCTCCAGGGTGATGTCGACGCCCCGAAAGAAGGCTACGCGGGAACGCTGCGCCTTCAATCCCGCGCCCTGTTCAAGAACAAGAAGCAGACCGATTGGCGGGCGCATACGGGCTATTCCTGGGCGATTCGCCGCGACGCATTGAACGGAATTGGCGGCTTGCTAGATTGGATGGTCACTGGCTCGTCCGACTGGCATATGGCCCTCGCCTTCGCCGGCTATCTGCAGAATTTCGATGAGCGCATGACGCCGGGCTACACGCGGCGCTTGAAGGAGTTCGCGCGGCTCTGCGACCTCTACATTCAGCAGGACATCGGTTGCGTGCCGGGCATGATCCAACATCATTGGCACGGCAGGAAGAAGGACCGGCAATATCTGACGCGCTTCGACGTCTTGCTCGAGAGTAATTTTGATCCTGACGTTGATCTTGTCCGCGATGTCCATGGCATTCCATCGCTGACCGGCGACAATCGGTTGCTACGCGATGGGTTGCGCCGGCTCATCGGACAGATGCGGCCGGATTCGATAGATACCGAATAGGGCAAGCGCCGCCAACTTGCGCAAAACAATAAACTGACCGTCGGCCGCCTTTCAGGGCGACTTTTTTCATGGGGTCCATCATGGCGAAAGACAATCGCGACGCCGTCATGGCGTTCATCTTCCAGCAGGAGGGCGGCTTCAGCGCCGACCCGAACGATCCCGGCAATTGGACCGGCGGCAGCGTCGGCGGCGGCTTTCTTCGCGGAACAAATTTCGGAATTGCGGCAAACTCGCATCCGGGCCTCGACATCGCAAATCTGACTAAGGCGGAGGCCTCGGCGATCTACAAGACCGAATATTGGGACGCGATCGGTGGCGATGGATTGCGGCCAGGCGAAGATCTCGCGGTCATGGATCCGGCGGTGAATTCTGGGCCCGCGAAGGCGCTCTCATGGTGGCGCGCAGCCGGCGGGGGATCGGCCGACGCCGGCGCCGTGATCCAGGAGATTTGCGCCTATCGGCTTTCATTCATGCATGCGCTCGGTTCCTGGTCGCGCTTTGGCGGCGCATGGGGTCGCCGCGTCGCCGCCTGCGAGGCGCTAGCTCTGCAAATGTTGCACGGGGCAGCGGCCGGATCGGTCCTTCCGCAAAAAGCGAATGACGCACACGCCGCAACAAAGACGGGGGTTGTGAAGAGCGCAGCTGGCGGCGGGGTCGCAGGCGCCGGGGCGATCGCTCACGGCCCCAGCGGCGATCATTCGTGGCTGATTCTCCTCGTTGGCGTCATCGTTGCGATCATGATTGTGGCGCTGCTCTTTAACGCCTGGCGCCAGAGCCAACGCGGCGACGCTCTCGAAGCGACGCTCAAGGATTGGGCCGCGAAAAAGCAAGCGCTCGATGCGGCCCAAAAGGCAGAGGCGGCTCAGAAGGCCGCTCTGCAGGCTCGGATTGATCTCGCGACAGCGGCCGAAGCGGCGCTGAAAGATCCGACGCCTCTGTCGGCGACGGCCGCGCCGTCCGGAACCGCGGGCGGGCCGCCGGCGGCCGCTGCATCAACCCAGGAGCAAAAGTCATGACGCCGGATCTCATGGAGTCCGCGATCGCTATTTCACTTTGGGCCGTTCTGGTTGGCGCATGGGTTGGCGCGCTCGATAGGCCCCTTCAGTTCTATGAAACGGCGCGTTGGGCGGCGTCCTTCGGATTTCTTTCGGCCGCGCTTTTCGTGGTCAACGGCCTCGTTCTCTGCTGAGGAGTCTAAGATGTTTTGGATTGCTGGTCTTTTCCTTATTTTCATCGGGCTGCTGTGGTTTTGGGTAGGCCCCAAGATCGTTGAGTTTCGGGCGTCGATTGGGCTCGACGCCAAGATAGCGGAAGCGGAAAGCCTTTGGGCGCGGTTGAAATTGCAAACCCAAGGGATCAAGACGATCTTGGTGCTCGTCGGCGGCGCCATCGCGGCGATCGTCCCGGAAATCACGAAGGACCTCGCGGACGTTGACCTATCGCCGTTGATCGGATCGAATTGGGCTGGAAAGGTCGCCGCGGCGACCTCCTTGGTCGCAACGATAACTCATATCAGTGGCCTTCTATCGGCCGCAAAAGCTGAACCGGTGCAGACGAATGAGTGACTTGCAAATCGTCATCGAGCGCGCTGGCGTTTGGGCGTTGCTCGTAATCGTCATGCTCGCCTTCGCGCTGTTTTTCCATCGCGACATCGTCGCGGCTCTTGCGGAATGACGCCATGCTAGCCTTGAGCCTTCCAATCTTGAACGCCTTGCTCGGCGGGATCATTAATCCGTTAGTCAATGCGTGGGTAACCTACAAGAAAGACAAGCTCACGACCCAGGAGGCTGGGTTCGAAGCTGCAACGAAGAGCGACGCCGCCGTCATGCAAGCTGCGTTGGCGGCTGAGACGCAGAACAATGCGCTGAAGATTCAAGTCTACGGGCATTTCATCAATCGGGCCGTCATGTGGGTCGCCGGGTTTCCCGCAGCGCTTCATTTCGGTCTTGTCTTTATCGACACGGTCTTGGCGGCGAAGGTCTTTTATGGCGCCGCCATTCTTGGCGTGCCGAAGCTCCCGGCGCCGTATGACAAATACGAATGGGCGATCGTAACGAGCTTTTTCCTAGTTCAAGGCGTCCATCTCGGGACAAGCAATGTCTCGGCGTGGCTGAGCAAAAGCAAAAGCGCCTGATGATCGCGCCGCCATCCTTCTCTGCGTCCTTAAGCATGTCGATGACGGCGTGGACCAAAGTGGCGATCTGAGCGGGATCCCAGCGAGGCGCAATTCGCGGCCTAAAGGCGGATTCAAATTCTTGCTGATTAAGATTTGAACGTTTCGCGCAAGTAGAAGGCGTCAATGATGACGGATAGCAGCGGCAACTTTTGGAGCACGTTGGGCGCCGGCGGATTCGGCGCCCTGATTGGCGTCATAGGGACGATTCTGACGGCCATGATCAATCGGCAACCGCCGATGGCGGCGATGATCGACGCCCGCATTCGGACGTTAATCGAGGGCTATGAAAGGCGCATCAGCGATCTGCAACATGAAATCGCAAAGCTCGAAGGCAAGATTGACGGCTTGACCAGGGCGCTGGAGGACGCCCGCATGCATCGCGGTCTTGGCGTATGACGCAGATTCCCGCGGACGCCGCCTGTCGTGAGACTATAGAGCTTGCCCGCCATGGTCCGGCGGCGGAGGGTTTGTCCGTCCGCTAAATCCAAATGCTGACATTCAAGAGACAACTCCGTCGCATTTTTTCACGCCCCTGTCCCGCGCATGCGGGGCAGGGGCTTTTTTTCGTTTCGCGCTAGGTCATCGACTCGTTAAACCGCATCCAAATTCGGATTGAGGCGAGCTTCACGCCGGCGATGAAATTGTCGGCGCGTTTGTCATAACGCGTGGCGACGGCTCGGTAGTGTTTGATCTTGT
>Ga0182030_10000716_pt1 | contig 64685 bp, 53 predicted proteins | sample 812S3MmetaG_FD_121299 | JGI IMG/M metagenome (GOLD analysis project Ga0182030, IMG submission 121299) | Permafrost microbial communities from Stordalen Mire, Sweden - 812S3M metaG (Illumina Assembly) | ecosystem: Environmental > Terrestrial > Soil > Wetlands > Permafrost | place: Sweden... | reverse complement strand
TCGACCACCTTGAGCTCGATATGCGGCGGCGGCGTGACCACGATCGGCACGTTGTTCCACAGCGTGACGATGCAGACCGTGCCATCCTTGAGCCACTGCGCTGCATCTCCCACCACCGCCTTGGTGGCGGCGTGCTGCTCGAAATTCTCCGGGATCATGAAGTGAAAGAAATCGCCATCGCTGTACAGGTACTGCATGTCGACGTCGACCACGTCGGCGGCTTCCACGCTGTCGCCGGACTTGAAGGTGCGCTCGATGGTGCGCCCGGTCTTAAGATTCCTGATGCGCACACGATTGAACGCCTGGCCCTTGCCGGGCTTGACCATTTCATTCTCGACGATCGAGAACGGATCGCCATCAATCAGGATGCGCAGACCCGATTTAAACTCGTTGGTCGTATAGCTGGCCATTACATTTCCGCCGGTTGCGGCCGCACAATCACGACCATCAAAAAAGGGCGCGTATGATAACGACATCAACCTTGACCCGCCAGCTACAGCCCGCCGCCCCGGCCGCCGCTGTCGCCGCCGCCGAGTGGCAGCGCGAGCTGGCGCAGGCGATCACCGATCCGCTCGAGCTGTGCCGGCTGCTGCAGCTCGATCCGCAGCTGGCGCTGGGCGCCCACGCCGGCGCCGCGCAATTCCGGCTGCGCGTGCCGCGCGGTTTCGTGCGCCGCATGCGCCGCGGCGACCCCGCGGATCCGCTGCTGCTGCAGGTGCTGCCCGGCGCCGCCGAGCTGCTCGAACAGGCCGGATTCGACGCCGATCCGCTCGCCGAGCGCGCCGCCATGCGGGCTCCCGGGCTGCTGCACAAGTACCACGGCCGCGCACTGCTGATCACCACCGGGGCCTGCGCGGTGCACTGTCGCTACTGCTTCCGGCGCGAATTCCCGTACCCGTCCGCCCAGAGCGATGGTCCCCGTTGGCAGTCGGCGCTCGACGCCGTCGCGGCCGATCCCTCGATCGAGGAGCTGATCCTGTCCGGCGGCGATCCGCTGTCGCTGGCGACGCCGCGGCTGGCGCAGATCAGCGCGCGGCTGCGCACGGTGCCGCACATTCGCCGCCTGCGGCTGCACACGCGCACGCCGGTGGTACTGCCGGAGCGCGTCGACGCCGATCTGTGCACCTGGATCGCCTCCCTGCCCTGGCCCTGCGTCATCGTGCTGCATGTCAATCATGCTAATGAAATCGATGCCGCGGTTCGCAGCGCCGCCGCCCGGCTGCGCAGCGCCGGCGCGACGCTGCTCAACCAGTCGGTGCTGCTCGCCGGTATCAACGATTCGGTCGCGGCGCTGCAGGCGCTGTCTCAGGCGTTATGGTCCGCGGGCGTGCTGCCGTACTACCTGCATCTGCTCGACCGGGTACGTGGCAGCGGGCATTTCGAAGTGGCCGAGCCGCGCGCGCGCGCACTGATGGCGCAGCTGGCGGCGCGCCTGCCCGGCTACCTGCTGCCGCGCCTGGCACGCGAGCAGCCGGGCGCGGCCTCCAAGATCGTGCTGGCGCACGCCGCCACCCCGGCGCAGCCCGCGTCGAGCGCCGCCTGCGATGCGCTTCACAGCGAGGAAACCCCCGGGTGCTAGACTCGAGTCGCCTCCGGAGAAAGCTTCTTGAGCGATCCCACCGCGGTCCCGCTTATCGTCCACAGTGCCACGCGCGATGCGGTCGAGGCGCTCAACAGCCTGCTGCGCCGGACCGGCGTGGCGGCCCATTGCACCTGGATCCCCGCCGCACAGGACATCCCCGATGCGCTGGCGCAGATCAATCCCGAACTGCTGCTGTGCGTGCTGGCCCCGGGGCAGGAACTGCGCACGCTTGCCACGATGCGCGATGAGATCTCCGCCAGCGTACCGCTGATCGCGGTGCGCGAGCAGGTCGATGAACAGATGATCGCCGACGACATGGCGCAGGGTGCGCGCGACACCGTATCCCTGCAGCAGCCAGGGCGTCTGCAGGCGGTGATCGCACGCGAGCTGCGCGCCTTTCGCCTGGAACGCACGCTCAACACCACGCTGCGTGCATCGCAGGACTACCGCAGCCAGCTCGAGACAGTGCTGCAGCGCTCCAACGACGCGATCGCGCACATCCAGGAGGGTATCTTGGTGGACGCCAACGCCGCCTGGCTCGAGCTATTCGGCTTCGTCGAGGCCGCCGGGCTGGTCGGCCAGCCAGTGATGGACCTGTTCGAGGAGAGCACCCAGGCCCCGTTGAAAGCCGCGCTCGCAGCCTGTCTCGCCGGGCGCTGGAGCAACCACACGCTCAAGGCCGGCGCGATCCTGGGCGACGGTTCGGTGGTACCGCTGGAACTGGCGCTGGCGCTGGGAGAATTCGACGGCGAGCCCGGGGTGCGGCTGATCGTCGCCGCGCACCGGCGCGACGACCGGCAGTTGGCGCGCGAGCTCGAGAGCGCGGTGCGCAGCGATTCGGGTACCGGGATGCTGACGCGGCGACATCTGCTGGCAGCACTGCAGCAGCGGTTGCTGCAACCGGTCGCCGGCGGCGTGCGCTATCTCGTCTGCGTGCGGCCGGATAAGTTCGGCGCGGTCGAGCGCGACCTCGGCATACTCAGCAGCGAGCAGCTGCTGATCGCCTTCGCCAACATCGTGCGCGCGTTGCTCGGCCCGAACGACATCGCCGGACACTTCGGCGGCACCAGCCTGATGCTGCTGCTCGAGCGCGGCAACCAGCGCGATGTCGAGGCCTGGTGCGAGAGCCTGATCGAGCGAGTCGGCAAGCATCCGTTCCAGGGCCCGACACAGATGCTGCACCTGACCTGTACCGTCGGCTTGGGGATGGTCGCGCTCGCCAAGCCGGACGTGAATCTTGCCGCGATGGACGCGCTGGACGCCACGCGCCGCGGCCGCGAGCGCGGCGGCAACCAGATGGTCACCGTCGATCGGGCCGACAACGACACCCGGGTGCAGGCCTACGACCAGGTGTGGGTCAAGCACATAAAGGCGGCATTGATGGAGAACCGCTTCCGCCTGGTGCAGCAGCCGATTGCTTCGCTGTCGGGCGGCGACCAGAAGATCTTCGACGTCGCAATCCGCATGCTCGACGCCCAGGGCAAGGAAGTGCTGCCGTCGGAATTCCTGCCGGCCGCAGCGCGCAACGAGCTGATGAAAAACATTGACCGCTGGGTCATCGGCGCCTCGCTTTCATTCGCCTCCAAGCGCAAGCCGGACCTGCTGTTCGTGCGGCTGTCGCGCGACAGCGCGGTGGACCCGACGCTGCCGCAGTGGCTGGAGACGCAGCTCAAGTCGACGCTCGCCGAGCCGGGGCGCTTGTGCCTGCAGATCACCGAGGAAGTCGCCACCCGGCACCTACAGCAGACCACGCAGCTGGCCAAGGCGCTGCGAACTCGCGGGCTGAAGTTCGCGCTCGAACACTACGGCTGCAACGCGCAGGCCCAGAGCCTGATCGGCATCGTGCCAATGGATTTTGTCAAGATCGACGGCTCACTGATGCAGGGGCTGGCCGGCAGTCCGGAACTGCAGAGACGCGTACGCGTGATCGCCGACCAGGCCGCCAAGCACGGTATCCAGACCGTGGCCGAGCGCATCGAGGACGCCAATACGATGGCGGTGGTCTGGCAGCTCGGCGTGCAGTACATCCAGGGCTATCTGGTGCACGCGCCGGAAGAGGTGGTGCTGAAGTCGTGACCGCGGGGCGACGCCGGATGCTGTCGGCATGCGCGGCCTGCCTGATCGCCGGCTGCGGCAGCATCGACGCCCCATCATCTTCGCCCGCGGCGGCTTCGCCCGCGGCAGCGTCACCCGCAGCGCCGGTGCCATCAATCACGGTCGGCACCGCACTCGCCGCTCAGCAGGTGTTGATGCGCGGCCTGGACGACACTCCGCGCTCGCTCGACCCGCTGCTGGTAAACGATGTACCCGGGCAACGCGTCGCCGACGACCTGTTCGAAGGCCTGACGCGCGCCGGCATTGACGGCAAGGCCGTCCCCGGTGTCGCCTCATCCTGGGAGAGCAGCGCCGACGGCCGGACCTGGGTATTTCACCTGCGCCCGCAAGCGCGCTGGTCCAATGGCGCGCCGGTCACGGCCGCGGATTTCGTCTATGCCTGGCGGCGCGAAGTCGACCCGCGCACCGGCGCCCAGGACGCGGAAGGCCTGGCGCCGATCGAAAATGCACTCGATGTGGCCAGCGGCAGGAAGCCGCCCGAGACCCTGGGAGTGGAGGCTGTCGATGAGCGTACGCTGCGCGTGCACCTGAATGCCCCGACGCCCTACCTGCTCGATCTGCTGGCGCTGCAGTATCTGTACCCGGTCTACGAACCGGCGATCCGCCAGTATGGCGATGCCTGGGTGCGGCCGCAGCACATGGTCTGCAATGGCCCCTTCGTATTGCGCGAGGATGTGATCGGCAGCCGCATCACACTGGAGAAGAACCCCGGGTACTGGGACGCCGCGCAGGTGCGCCTAGCGCGCGTCATCTACTACGTGCTGCCCAGCCGCGCCGACCAGGCGGCGCGTTATCTCGCCAATGAGCTCGACTGGACCGACTCGTTCGCCGCCAACCAGCGCAGCTGGCTGAAATCGAACCTCGGCGAGCAGGTGGTCAACTCGCCGTATTTCGGTGCCTATTTCCTCGGCATGAACTTCCAGCTGCCGCCGTTCAAGGACAACCTGGCGCTGCGCCAGGCGCTGGTGCTGGCGCTCGATCGCGAACCGCTGGTGCGCTACATGCGCCAGGGCATGTATCAGCCCGCCTACAGCTGGATGCCGCCGCTGCCGGGCTACGATGTGCCGGCGCCGGACTGGCAGTCGCTTAGCGACGATGCGCGCCATGCCCTGGCGCGCCACCTGTACGCGCAGGCCGGCTATTCCGCGCAGCATCCGCTGCGCACCACGCTCTACACCTCAATCCAGGACGGGGATTCGCGTCATTTCTTCGAGGCCATCACGGCCAGCTGGTTCAGCGTGCTGGGTGCCGAGGTGCAGCTGTACGAGGAGGAGTTCAAGGTGCTGGCGCAGGAGCGCAATCTGCACAAGCTGCCGCTGTTCTTCGATGCCTGGATCGGCGATTACCCGGATCCATACACCTTCATGCAGATCCGTTATTCGGGCAACGGCAACAACAACGCGGTCTATTCCAATGCCGAGTTCGATCGGCTGATCGATGCCGCCGGGCAGCAGCCCGACAATGCAAAACGCTACCAGCTGTTCGAGCAGGCCGACCGCCTGCTGAGCGACGATGCGGCCTACATACCGCTCTATTTCTACGCCACGCGCCATCTGGTGAAGCCGTATCTGCGCGGCTGGCAATCGAACGTGATGGACCGTAACCTGTCGCGCTACATGTACCTGCTCGAGCACCAGCAGCGCTAGCATGCTGCGCTACACCCTGCGCCGGCTGCTCGGCGCCGTGCCGACACTGCTGGTGATCGTGACGCTGGCGTTCCTGCTGCTGCACGCCGCACCCGGCGGACCATTCGATTCCGAAAGGCGCATCCTGCCTGCGATCCAGAAGAGTATCGAAGCCAAGTACCATCTGGATGAGCCGCTGTGGCGCCAGTACCTGCGCTATCTGGGCGATCTCGCCCGCGGCGATCTCGGGCCCTCGTTCCAATACCGCAGCACCTCGGTCAACGAGATCATCGCCCAGGGCCTGCCGGTGGATGCAACCATCGGCCTGACCGCACTGGCGCTCGCGCTCGCGGTCGGCGGCGCGGTTGGCATCAACGCCGCGCTGCACCGTGGCACGCGCTGGGATTACGGCTCGATGGCGCTGGCGGTGGCCGGCATCTCGACCCCGGTATTCGTGGTGGCGCCGCTGCTGATACTGATCTTCGCGATCAGGTTGCACTGGCTGCCCGCCGGCGACTGGGTGCGCGGCTCGCCCTCGCACCTGCTGCTGCCGGCCGTGGCGCTGGCGCTGCCCTATATCGCCTACGTCGCGCGCATCATGCGCGCCGGCACCATCGATGTGATGAACAGCGCTTTCATCCGCAGCGCCCGTGCTAAGGGCTTGCCGCTGCGCCTGGTGATCTGGCGGCACGCACTGCCGCCGACGCTGACGCCGCTGGTGTCGTTCCTCGGACCCGCGATCGCAGGCCTTCTGACCGGCTCGATCGTGGTGGAGAGCGTGTTCGGACTGCCGGGCATTGGCCGCTATTTCATCACCGCCGCGCTCAATCGCGACTACACGCTGGTGATCGGCATCACCGTGCTCTATGGCGCGCTGATCATCCTCTGCAACCTGCTGGCCGATCTGTGCTACGCGTGGATCGACCCACGGGTGCGGCTGCGATGAGCCGCGCATCCGGTCCGTGGCGCCAGGCGCTGCGACGCCTGCGCGCGCAGCGCATGAGCATGGCGGCGGCGGCCCTGCTGGCGACCATCATGCTCGGCAGCGTGCTGCTGCCGCTGCTGTCGCCCTACGATTACTTCACGCCGCACTTCGAGCTGCTGTCGCGAGCCCCGATGCTCGCCGGCGGTCACCTGCTCGGCACCGATCCGCTGGGTCGCGATCTGCTGCTGCGCGTGATGTGGGGTTGCCGCATATCGCTGGCAGTCGGCATCGCGGCCAGCCTGGTGAGCGTGCTGATCGGCGTCAGCTGGGGCGCAATCGCCGGCTACGCTGGCGGCAGCACCGATGCGCTGATGATGCGGGCGGTCGATATCCTGTATTCGGTACCGTTCGTGCCGTTCGTGATCGTGCTCACGGTGCTGTTCGGCCGCGAGTTGTGGCTGATATTTCTGGCGATCGGCGCCGTCACCTGGCTCGACATCGCGCGTATCGTGCGCGGCCAGACCCTGTCGCTCAAGCAGCGCGAATTCATCGAGGCGGCGCGCGTATCCGGGGTGCGCGGCGCGGCGATGATCGTGCGCCACATCGTGCCGAACCTGATCGGCATCGTGATCATCTATGCGACGCTTGCGATCCCGACCGTGATCCTGTTCGAGGCGTTTCTGAGCTTCCTCGGGCTCGGCGTGCAGTCGCCGCTGGCATCGCTTGGCTCGCTGGTCGCCGACGGCGCCTCCGAAATGCAGTCGCATCCGCACCTGCTGATCGTCCCGGCGCTGTTCCTGGCCGCGATCATCTACTGCTTCAACTACCTGGGCGACGGGCTGCGCGATGCGCTCGACCCGCGCGAGCGCTGACATGAACGCTGACGCGCGTGGCCAGGTGCCGCTGCGAATCCGCGACCTGTCGGTCAGCTATGCGAGCGAGCATGGCCGTGTCGAGGCGGTCCGCGGCGTCGATCTGGATCTTGCAGCGGGCGAGTTCCTCGGCATCGTCGGCGAGTCGGGCTGCGGCAAGACGCAGCTGCTGCTATCGGTGCTCGGACTGTCGACCGGGCGCGCCGAGCTCGCCGGCAGCATCCGCTATCGCGGCCAGGAGCTGCTGCGACTCGACAGCGCCGCACTGAACCAGGTGCGCGGCAATCGCATCAGCATGGTGTTTCAGGATCCGATGACGGCGCTGAACCCGTATCTGCGGATCGGCATCCAGATCAGCGAGGTGCTGCGGGTGCACCGCGGCATCAGCGCACGCGACGCCGCGCAACAGGCCGCCGCAATGCTGCAGTCGCTGCATATCCCCGATGCTGTGAGCCGTCTGCGCCAGTACCCGCATGAACTGTCCGGCGGCATGCGCCAGCGCGTGATGCTGGCGATCGCGTTGATTGCGCAGCCGGAGATCCTGCTGGCGGACGAGCCCACCACGGCGCTCGATGTCACCGTCCAGGCGCAGATCCTGGACCTGTTCCGCGAGCTGCGCGCGCGCAGCGGCACGGCGATGGTGCTGGTGACGCACGACCTGGGGGTGATTGCGCAAGTCGCCGACCGGGTTGCGGTGATGTATGCCGGCGGCATCGTCGAGCAGGCGCCGGTACAGCAGCTGTTCGAGCAGCCGCGCCATCCGTACTCCGAAGCGCTGCAGCGGTCGATTCCGCGCCTCGATGCTCCGCGTCCTGCGCGGCTGCCGAGCATCGCCGGTACGCCGCCCAATGCGGGGGCACTCCCCGCCGGCTGTCCGTTCGCGCCGCGCTGTATTTATCGCCTGCCGGTGTGCGAGCAGATCGCCCCGGCGCTGGTTGAGGCCAGCCCGGGCCACTGGAAAGCCTGCCATTACGATGGTGCGCTCGGCAGATTGCGCAGCGAGGCAGCGTGAACGCCGAAGCCGCGCCGCGAGCCAGCGCACTGCTTGACGTGCGCGACCTATCGGTCAGCTACCGTGTGACCGATCACGGTCGGCATGTGCTGTTGCACGCGGTCAGCGGCGTCAGCCTGCAGCTCGCGCGCGGGGAAACGCTTGGACTGGTCGGTGAATCGGGCAGTGGCAAGTCGAGCATCGCCCGTGCGCTGCTGCGGCTGGTGCCGGCCGATTCAGGCGTCGCTCTGTTTCGCGGCAGCGACCTGCTGCAACTGTCGGGTGCGCCGCTGCAGGCGATGCGCCGCCACCTGCAGCTGATCTTCCAGGATCCGCTGGCCTCACTCGATCCGCGCATGCACATCGGCGACATCCTGGCCGAGCCGCTGCGCGTGTTCGAACCGCGGCTGTCCGCCCGGGAGCGCCGACAGCGCGTACTGGCGATGGCCGGCGCCGTCGGACTGGCCGCCGAGCACCTGCACCGCTATCCGCACGAGTTCTCCGGCGGCCAGGCACAGCGCATCGGCATCGCGCGCGCGCTGATCATCGAGCCCGAGCTGATCGTGTGCGACGAGCCGCTGTCGGCGCTCGACGTCTCGATCAAGTCGCAGATCAGCAACCTGCTGAAGGACCTGCAGCGCCAGCTGCAGCTGTCGGTGCTGTTCATCTCGCACGACCTTGCTGCGGTGCGCTTCAGCTGCGATCGGGTGCTGGTGCTGTACCTCGGCCGGGTGATGGAAACCGCCGGCTGCGATGAGCTGTTCGGCGCCGCTCGCCACCCCTATACGCGCGCGCTGCTGCGCGCCGCCCCGCTGCCGGACCCGATCGCTGCGCGCGCGCGTCGCAGCGCACCGCTGCAAGGCGAGATACCCTCGCCGCTGTCGGCCCCGTCGGGCTGCGTATTCCGCACCCGCTGCCCGCTGGCAATCGAGCGCTGCGCGCGCGAGATCCCGGCGCTGCGGCCGGTGGGCGCGAGCCTCGTGGCCTGCCACCGTGCGGAGGAAATCGACCCGTCGGACCCTCTGGAACACGCGCGGCCAGCGTGAGCTCTAGCTCACCGAGCGCGGCGGCATTCGCGTGATCTGGGACATGCACACCATTGCGAACGGCCAGCAGTGGAGATTGTGCGTGCAGGAGACCGCCCCCGCGGCCGGCACCACGTTTCGCGTAGTGCTGCCGTGCGCCTATCCCGACACCTGATCGACGGGCGCGATAGCTTCCACAGTGCGCCAGCCGCGTGGCAGCAACGAGCCGCGCTGCGCGCGCGCGCCCAGGTAGTCCCTCAGGTCAGCCGGCTTGAGCGTCATCTGGCGCTCTCCTGACGACACCAGCAGCGACTGGCCACCCGACAGAACGGTCATCGCCGCCAGCGTCTCCTCGCGTGATTCGGCCTTGCGGGTCGAAATACCGAACAGCTTGTTGCCCTTGCCGCGCGCCAGCTCCGGCACTTCGCTCGCGGCCAGCACCAGCAGCCGACCTTCCGAATTGACCAGTGCTATGAGCGCAGCCGCATCGGGCGGCAGGGCCGTGGCGGCCTCGGCAGCGGCGGTGCCATCGGCCCTGGCGAGCGCGATCGCCGCCGGCGGCAGCACTAATGCGCCCGGGGTGAGCTTGAGCACTGCCTTGCCGGCGCGATTGCGCGAGTACAGTTCCTTGAGCCGCACGCTGAATCCATAACCCGCGTCGGTGACGATCAGCCACAGGTCCTCGGGCTCGCCCAGCAGCACGCCGGCAAAGCGCGCGCCATCCGGCGGGTCGAGCCGCCCCGACAGCGGCTCACCTTGGCCGCGCGCCGAGGGCAGGCTGTGCGCCGGCAGGCTGTAGGCGCGGCCGGTGCTGTCGATGAACACCGCCAGCTGCGTGCTGCGACCGCGTACCGCCGCCTGCAACGCATCGCCGGTCTTGTACGACAGGGTGCGCGGATCGATGTCATGGCCCTTGGCGGAGCGGATCCAGCCGCCGGTGGACAGCACCACGGTGACCGGCTCGTTCGCCAGCAGCTCGCTCTCCTCAATTGCCTGCGCCGCGGCGCGCTCGACGATGCGCGTGCGCCGCTCATCGCCGTACTCCTCGGCGTCGGCTGCGATCTCGGCGCGTACCAGTTTTCGCAGCTTGGCCTTGCTGCCGAGCAGCTCCTGCAGCTGGTCGCGTTCCTCGCCCAGCTCGCGCTGCTCCTCGCGGATCTTCATCTCCTCGAGCCTCGCCAGGTGGCGCAGCTTGGTCTCGAGGATCGCCTCGGCCTGCTCCTCCGATAGTTTGAAGCGCTTGATCAGCACCGGCTTGGGTTCTTCCTCGCGCCGGATGATGCGGATCACCTCATCCAGGTTCAGGTACGCGATCGCCAGGCCATCGAGGATATGCAGCCGCCGCGCCACTTTGTCGAGCCGGTGCTGCAGCCGCCGGCGCACCGTGTGCTGGCGGAATTCCAGCCACTCGGTCAGCAGCGCCTTCAGGCCCATGACCCGCGGCCGGCCGTCGGTGCCGATCACGTTGAGGTTCACGCGGTAGCTGCGCTCCAGATCCGTGGTCGCGAACAGATGCGCGACCAGCTGCTCGATGTCGACCCGGCTGGAGCGCGGCTCGATCACCAGGCGGGTCGGATTCTCGTGATCGGATTCGTCGCGCACATCCTCGACCATCGGCAGCTTCTTCTCGCGCAGCTGCTGCGCGATCTGCTCCAGTACCCGGCTGCCGGATACCTGGAACGGCAACTGCGTGATGATCAGATGGCCGCTGTCCTTCTCGATCTCCCACACCGCGCGCGCCTTGTAGCTGCCGCTGCCACTGTCGTAGAAACTCACCAGATCCGCGCGCGGGGAAATGATCTCGCCGCCGGTGGGCAGGTCCGGACCCTTGACGTGCTTGAGCAGCGCGCGCGTGGTGGCGTCCGGATCATCCAGCAGAGCAATGCAGGCGGCCGCCACTTCGCGCAGATTATGCGGCGGAATGTCGGTCGCCATGCCGACCGCGATGCCGGAGGCGCCGTTGAGCAGCAGGTTCGGCAGGCGTGCCGGCAGCATCAGCGGCTCTTCCATGGTGCCGTCGAAGTTCGGCGCCCAGTCGACCGTGCCGTGCTCGAGTTCGGCCAGCAGCAGGTCGGCGTAGCGCGTGAGTCGTGCTTCGGTATAGCGCATCGCCGCGAACGACTTCGGGTCGTCGGGCGAGCCCCAGTTGCCCTGGCCGTCGACAATCGGATAGCGATAGGAGAAATCCTGCGCCATGTGCACCATGGCCTCGTAGCAGGCGGAATCCCCGTGCGGGTGAAACTTGCCGATCACATCGCCGACCGTGCGGGCGGATTTCTTGTGCTTGTTGGCGGCCGACAGGCCGAGTTCGCTCATCGCATAGGTGATGCGGCGCTGCACCGGCTTCAGGCCATCGCCCAGCGCCGGCAGCGCGCGGTCGAGGATCACATACATCGAGTAATCGAGATAGGCCTTTTCAGTGAACACGCCGAGCGCGCGCCGCTCCACGCCTTCGAAATTCACCGGCGGTTGCGCCATCAGATCAGTACCTCGGCCTTGTCGCCCTTGCTCTCCAGCCAGTCGCGCCGGTCGCCGGCGCGCTTCTTCGCCAGCAGCATGTCCATCAGCTTGTCGGTCTGGTCCTTCGCCTCGATGGTCAGCTGCACCAGGCGGCGGGTGCGCGGATCGATCGTGGTCTCGCGCAGCTGCGGCGGGTTCATCTCGCCCAGCCCCTTGAAGCGCGTGACTACCGGCTTGACGCGCGAGCGCTCTTCGGTCAGGTGCTTGAGGATCGCGTCGCGCTCCTCGTCATCGAGTGCGTACAGCACCTGCTTGCCGGCATCGATGCGATACAACGGCGGCATCGCCACATAGATGTGGCCGCCGGTCACCAGCGGCCGGAAGTGGCGCAGGAACAGCGCGCACAACAGGGTGGCGATGTGCTGGCCGTCGGAGTCGGCATCCGCCAGGATGCAGATCTTGTGATAGCGCAGTTGCGACAGATCCGATGAACCCGGATCGACGCCGAGCGCAATCGATGTCATGCACTTCCTGCGAGCTGCCGATCTCCCCGGGCTGCAGTTCCCAGGTATTCAGGATCTTGCCGCGCAGCGGCATGATGGCCTGAAACTCGCGGTCGCGCGCCTGCTTGGCCGAACCGCCGGCCGAATCGCCCTCGACCAGGAACAGCTCCGAGCGCGCCGGGTCCTGGGAGCTGCAGTCGGCCAGCTTGCCGGGCAGCGCCGGGCCGTTGACCGCGCGCTTGCGCACCACGCGCGCCGCCGCCCGGATGCGCTCCTGGGCATTCTCGATCGCAAACTGCGCGATGCGCTCGCCGGCGTCCGGGTGCTGGTTCAGCCACAGCCCGGCGGCGTCATGCGCGTGCGATTCGACCAGCGCCGCCGCCTCGCGTGAGCCAAGCTTCTCCTTGGTCTGGCCCGCGAACTGCGGATCACGGATCTTGATCGACAGCACGTAGCAGGCACGATCCCAGATGTCCTCGGCCGTGAGCTTGATACCGCGCGGCAGCAGATTGCGAAATTCGCAGAACTCGCGTACCGCCTCGACCACCCCGGCGCGCAGGCCGTTTACGTGCGTGCCGCCGCCGGTGGTCGGGATCAGGTTCACGTAGCTCTCGGCGATCAGCTCCGGCGCGTCGCTCGACCAGGCCAGCGCCCACTCGACCGCGTCTTCATCCGAAACATGCTTGCCGGTAATCGGCTCGGGCGGCAGGCGCTCTGCCTTGCCGAGCTGCTCCAGCAGGTAGGCACCCAGGTCGCCGCTGTAGAACCACTCGAGTTTCTCGCCGCTCTGCTCGTTGTGAAAACTCACCCGCAGCCCCGGGCACAGCACCGCCTTGGCCTTCAGCACGCGCTTCAGGTCCGGCACCGAGAAGCGATCGGAATCGAAGATCTTCGGATCCGGCCAGAAGCGCACCGTGGTGCCGGTATTGCGCTGGCCGACGCTGCCGATCACTTCCAGCTTCGAGTGCAGCCGGCCGTCGCGAAAGCTGATGTTGTATTCCTTGCCACCGCGCCGTACCCAGCACTCCAGGTGCTTCGACAGCGCATTCACCACCGACACACCTACACCGTGCAGGCCGCCGGAGAACTTATAGGAGCCTTCGGTGAATTTACCGCCGGCATGCAGCCGCGTCAGGATCAGTTCCACGCCGCTGACCTTCTCCTTCGGATGGATATCGATCGGCATGCCGCGGCCGTCGTCCACCACTTCCAGCGAGTTGTCCTTGTACAGCGTGACGCTGATGTTCTTGCAGTAGCCGGCAATCGCCTCATCGACACTGTTGTCGATGACCTCGTGCGCCAGGTGGTTGGGCCGCGTGGTGTCGGTGTACATGCCCGGGCGGCGGCGCACCGGGTCCAGCCCGCTCAGGACTTCGATATCGGATGCGGTGTACGACTCGGCCATTGTGTTCCAGGTCAGGACGGTAGATACGCGTGCCCGCCGCACCCATTGCTGGCGCGCGGGCAGAGAGCGGCGCGGATTCTAGCAGACGCTACGCACCGCACCCGCTGGCCTTCAGCCGCGAATCGACAAGTTATGCGCCCCGCGAGATCGTACAAAGCCCGGTCGTTCGCGTATTGCGTTTGCATCGACAAGCGGAGCCGCGGCCCTCGATGAGCGACGCTGAGCATCGTCCGACACCCAGCCGATCGCGTCACAGGTGGATCGCCGGCTCGCTGCTGCTGGCACTGCTGATCGTCATCGGCTACAGGCTCGCGGGCTGTGAAAATGCTCCGCGGAAGGATTGAGCCTATGCGCGCGAATTTCATTTCGAGATTCGCGCGCATAGGCTCAATCCCTCTGATCTAGCAATTACGAAGTCCCATGAGTGGACCGGCTCAGTCGAAGTCCGCGAGCAGTTCGCTGCGCAACGGCTCTGGCAGCGGATCGATGCTGTACTGATAGTTGCGATGATCTATGCCGGCCGCGAATGCGGCATCTGTGTGCACGGCCGCAATCATCGCCGCCGTGAACTCGAAGCGCAGGAAATGCACCGCCGAGGTCTTGGTGTCGTTCTCGCGCGGCAGGTCCTCGTCGGCGATCGCGTACACCGGATCGAAGCCGGCCACGCGCATCCAGCAGTGGCGCTCGAAGCCGCGCAGCTCGACCAGGCGCTGCGCACGCTCGGCCGGATCGGGGTACTCGATCATCAGCGTCGCCTTGAGATTGCTGCCGTCCGGAATCAGCGGATTGTAGGTCTGCAGCTCCTCGGCGATCGCTTCAGGCTCGAAGATGCGCTCGCTGCGCAGCATCTCCTGCACCTGGTACTGCACCGTGCGCCGATCCTCGAAGCTCCAGCGGCAGTGGCCGCCGATCTGTAGCTGGCGCGCGCGCCGGTGCTCGATCATGCCGGCGCGCAACGCCGGGCGCTCGCGCGCGTACTGCTCGAGCGACATCAGATGGGTGACGGCGAGTTTCTGCATCACTGGCGATGATCGCGTGCTAGATCCCGTAGGCGATGCGCAGCAACGCCAGCGGATGCGTCGGCTCAGCCTTCGAGGTGAGCCCGCTCTTGATCTGGTGGCCGGCCATCGGGCAATCGCTGCAGTAGTAGTCGGCGCCCGAGTTCTCGACCCGCTGGAACACCGGGCCGCCGATCTTCATCGAAGCGTCGCGAAACCGGCTCTTGACCGCATAGGTACCGTTATGGCCCGAGCAGCGCTCGATCACCTCGACCGTCGTGTCAGGCACCAGGCGCAGCACGTCGCGCGTCTTCAGGCCGATATTCTGCACCCGCAGGTGGCAGGGCACGTGATAGGTGACCTTGCCCAGCCGCGCCTTGAAATCGATGCGCAGCAGCCCGGCCTTGTGGCGCAGCATCAGGTACTCGAATGGATCGAACATGTGCGCGGCGACGCGCTGCACCGCCTCGTCGCCGGCAAACATCAACGGCAGTTCCTTCTTGAACATCAGCACGCAGGATGGGATAGGCGCCACGATGTCGTAGCCGGCATCCACCAGCTTGAGCAGCTGCGGGATGTTGGCCTCCTTGAAGCGTGCCACCGACGCAAGATCGCCCAACTCGAGCTTCGGCATGCCGCAGCAGCGCTCGCTGGCGGCCAGCACCAACCCGATGCCGTTGTGCTCGAACACCGCCGCCAGGTCCTGCGCCAGCTGCGGCTCGTTGCGATTGCCATAGCAGGTGGTGAACAGCACCGCCTGGCCGCGGGTACCGGCGCCGGCCTGCGGCGCCAGGTCGCCCCGCAAAGTGCGCTTCAGGCGCCGGCGCGCGGTGCTGGAGTAATATCTGGGTAGCGGTGCCCGCGGATCGACCCCGAGCGTCTTGTCGAGCAGCTTGCGGGCGACGCCGTTGCGGTTGGCGGCGTTGACCACCTCGGCCACCACCGGTATGCCGGCCAGGTTGCCGACCGCCTCGGTCGAGCTGAGCACCCGATCGGCCAGCTTGAGTTCACCGCGCCGCGCCCGCAGCGCCTTGGCTCGCAGCATCAGGTGCGGAAAATCCACGTTCCACGGGTGCGGCGGCACGTACGGACACTTGGTCATGTAGCACATGTCGCACAGGTAGCAGTTCTCCACCACCTGCCAGTAGACCCGCTTATCGACACCATCGAGTTCCATCGTCGGCGAGGCGTCTATCGCGTCGAACAGGATCGGGAATGACTGACACAGGCTGAAGCAGCGCCGGCAGCCATGGCAGATATCGAACACCCGATGCAGTTCCGCATCGAGCGCGCGCTCATCGTAGAACGCCGGATCGCGCCAATTGATCGGGTGGCGGGTCGGCGCCTCGAGGCTGCCCTCGCGACCGCCGCCGCCGCCCATTGTCGAACTCACGCCGCTTCGATCCGTCCGCCCCTCGACGGGCCCTTACAGGCTATCGAGCGCCTTCTGGAAGCGGTTGGCATGCGAACGCTCCGCCTTGGCCAGGGTCTCGAACCAGTCAGCGATCTCGCCGAAGCCTTCCTCGCGCGCCGCTTTCGCCATTCCCGGATACATGTCCGAATACTCGTGCGTCTCGCCAGCGACCGCGGACTTCAGGTTCAGCTTGGTCTCGCCAATCGGCAGCCCAGTGGCCGGATCGCCGACCTGCTCGAGATACTCGAGATGCCCGTGGGCATGGCCGGTCTCGCCCTCGGCGGTGGAACGAAATACCGCCGACACGTCGTTGTAACCCTCGACGTCGGCCTTGGCAGCGAAATACAAATAGCGACGGTTCGCCTGGGATTCGCCGGCGAACGCGTCCTTCAGGTTCTTCTCAGTTCTGGTTCCAGCAAGTTTCATGGGCAGTAACCTCCGTGAATGAAACGGCAAGCTATTTTTAGACTAATTCTAATCAGGCGCAATCTATGCGCAAGCTCTCCGCTCGTCAACGAGTGTGCTAGGGTAATTCGATGGCATCGAAGTCTGCATCCCCTGCGGCGCCGCCGGCGTTCGAAGCTGCGCTGGCGCAACTTGAATCCCTGGTAACGCGACTGGAAGCGGGTGATCTGCCGCTCGATGAAGCGCTGCGGACCTTCGAGCAGGGCGTGCGGCTGACGCGTGAGTGCCAGAGCGCGCTTGCCGGCGCGCAGCAGAAAGTGCAGATGCTCTCGCAGCGCGGCGAGCAGGTCGTGATCGAGGACATCGACTCGACTGCGACCCTCGAGAGCTCCTCGTCGGAATGATCTCGGCGGTGCGCGACAGCGCTCTCGCCGCGAGCATCGACACCTTCCAGCGGCGCATCGCCCAGGTACTCGAACGTGAACTGGACGGCCCCGACCCCGCTACGGCGCGCCTGCGCCAGGCCATGCGCTACAGCGTGCTCGGCGGCGGCAAGCGCCTGCGGCCGGTGCTGGTGTACCTGACCGGCGAGGCCTTCGGTGCACCGCTGTTGCGCCTGGATGCGCCGGCCGCGGCGGTCGAGCTGATCCACGCCTACAGCCTGATCCATGACGATCTGCCGGCCATGGACGATGACGACCTGCGCCGCGGGCGGCCGACCTGTCATCGGGCTTTCGACGAAGGCACCGCGATCCTGGCCGGTGATGCACTGCAGGGGCTGGCATTCGCCGTGCTGGCGCAGCCGCGCCAGCACCCTGAAGGCGACTGCAGTGCCCCCGAGCGCGTACTGATGCTGGCGACCCTGGCGCGCGCGATCGGTGTCGAGGGCATGGCCGGCGGCCAGGCAATTGACCTGCAGGCCATGGGCCAGACGCTCGATGCCGCGGCGATCGAGCACATGCATCGCTGCAAGACCGGCGCGCTGATCCAGGCGAGCGTTGAATTGGGCGCGATCGCCGCCGGGCTGGCCCCGGGGCCGGCCTACCCTGCGCTGCAGGCCTTCGGAGCCGAGATCGGCCTGGCCTTCCAGATCCATGACGACATCCTGGACGTCACAGGGGAAACCAGCGTGATCGGCAAGAAAAAAGGCGCTGACGCGGCACTCGGCAAGCCGACCTACCCCAGCGTTTTCGGGCTCGAGGCGGCGCGCCATCTTGCAGTGCAGCATCGCGATCGCGCCCTCGCCGCCCTGCAGGGGCTGGGCGCGGCGGCCGAACCGCTGCAGGCGCTGGCCTATTATGTGGTCAACCGGGCGCTCTGACGCCGCTGGGGCACCGTCGCAGGGGTAGCCCGCTGTGCAGCGCGGCCCCAATCCCCGTGACCGTGTAAACTCAACCCTCATGCCAGACAGCACCCCGTCGTACCCTTTGCTGGGTGCCATCGAATCCCCGGCCGATCTACGCGCGCTAAGTGAGCGAGACTTGCCCGCACTCGCCGAAGAACTGCGCCAGTTCCTGATACATACCGTCAGTACCCGCGGCGGCCACTTTGCTGCCGGCCTGGGGACCGTCGAACTGACGATCGCGCTGCATTATGTCTTCAACACCCCGGACGACCGGCTGGTGTGGGACGTCGGCCACCAGGCCTACCCGCACAAGGTGATTACCGGCCGGCGCGACCGCCTGCATACCATCAAGCAGCGCGACGGGCTGGCGCCGTTTCCGACCCGCAGCGAGAGCCCGTACGACGCCTTCGGCGTCGGACACTCGGGCACCTCGGTCAGCGCCGCGCTCGGCATGGCGATTGCCGCGGCTCGCAACGGCGAGCAGCGGCGCGCGATCGCTGTGATCGGTGACGGCGCGATGAGCGCCGGCATGGCGTTTGAGGCGCTCAATCACGCCGGCAGCCTCCCCATCCCGCTGCTGGTGGTGCTCAACGACAACGACATGTCGATCTCGGAAAACGTCGGCGCGCTGTCGAACTACCTGGCGCGCGTGATATCCGGACGCTTGTACTCGCAGCTGCGCGAGGGCGGCAAGAAGGCGCTGCAGCAGATGCCGACCATGCGCGCGCTCGCCCGCCGCTCCGAGGAGCACGTCAAGGGCATGGTGCTGCCGGGCACGCTGTTCGAGGAGATGGGGTTCAATTACGTCGGCCCGATCGACGGCCACGACCTGAAGTCGCTGCTACGCGCGCTGCGCAACATCCGCGGCCTGTCCGGGCCGCAGCTGCTGCACGTGGTGACGCGCAAGGGCAAGGGCTACGCGCCGGCCGAAGCCGACCCGATCACCTGGCACGGTCCGGGTCCGTTCGACCCGATCAGCGGCACCATCCACAAGGAGAAGCCCGGCACGCCGACCTACTCGCAGGTATTCGGCCAGTGGCTGTGCGACATGGCCGATCGCGATCCGCGCATCGTCGGCATCACCCCCGCGATGCGCGAGGGCTCCGGGCTGGTGGAATTCTCGCGTCGCTTTCCCGAGCGCTATTTCGATGTCGCCATCGCCGAGCAGCACGCCGCCACCTTTGCCGCCGGACTTGCCTGCGAGGGCATGAGGCCGGTGCTGGCGATCTACTCGTCGTTCCTGCAGCGCGCCTACGATCAACTGATTCACGATATCGCACTGCAGAAGCTGCCGGTGGTGTTCGCGCTCGACCGCGCCGGGGTGGTCGGCAGCGACGGCGCCACCCACCACGGCAGCTATGACCTGTCGTTCATGCGCTGCATTCCGAACCTTACGATCATGGCGCCGGGCGATGAAAACGAGTGCCGCCAGATGCTCTATACCGCCGCCACGCTGGACGGTCCGTCGGCGGTGCGCTATCCGCGCGGTCGCGGCCCAGGGACGGCCATCATTGATGAAATGACCGCACTGCCCATCGGGCGTGCAGAACTGCGCCGCCGCGGCGGCAGTGGCCTGGCGCTGCTGGCGTTCGGCGCGATGGTGATGCCGGCCACCGTACTGGCCGAACGCCTGGACGCAACGCTGGTGAACATGCGCTTCATCAAGCCGCTCGATACCGCGCTGCTGCGTGAGATCGCGGGCAGCCACGCCGGTATCGTGACGCTCGAGGACAACGCGGTCGCCGGCGGCGCCGGCAGCGCCTGCTCGGAGGCGCTGGACGCCCACGGCATCCTGACCCCGCGATTGCACATCGGCATTCCCGATCGCTTCATCGAGCACGGCAGCCGCGACGACTGCCTGGCGGCCGCTGGGCTGGACCTGGCGGGCATCAGCGCCTCGATCGAGCGCTGGCGTGCGGCCGAGCCGGCCTTGAAGCACACCCGCGGCGCCACCAGATTGACGGCTGCGGGCGGCGTCGGCCCGAGCTGAAGGACTACAGGGGAAGCCATGAGCAGCGTCGTGTTACCGCGGCCTAAAAGCGTCGTCCCGGTCGAGGACGTCCAGGGCCGGCCGGATACCCGCCAGATCCCGATCAATCGGGTCGGCATCAAGGACATCCGCCATCCGGTCAGGGTCAAAGATCGCACCACCGGCGAGCAGCACACCGTGGCTACCTTCAACATGTACGTCAACCTGCCGCACAATTTCAAGGGCACGCACATGTCGCGCTTCGTGGAGATTCTGCACCATGAGCGCGAGATCTCGGTGGACTCGTTCCGCTCGATGCTGGGCGAGATGACCGAGCGGCTGGATGCCCACGCCGGCCACATCGACATGTCGTTTCCGTTCTTCGTCATGAAGCGCGCCCCAGTGTCCGGGGTCGAGAGCCTGATGGACTACCAGGCATCGCTGATCGGGGAGATCCTCGGCGGCGAGGCCTGCACCTGGATCAAGGTGGTGGTACCGGTCACCAGCCTGTGTCCGTGTTCGAAGAAGATCTCGGATCGCGGCGCGCACAACCAGCGCTCGCACATCACCATCAGGGCGCGGCTGCAGGATCACATCTGGATCGAGGAGCTGATCGAGCTGGCCGAGAGCGAAGCCTCATGCGAGCTGTATGGCATCCTCAAGCGCCCGGACGAAAAGCACGTCACCGAGCGCGCCTATGACAACCCGAAATTCGTCGAGGACATGGTGCGCGACATCGCGGTGCGCCTGAATGGCGATGAGCGCATCTCCGCCTATGTGGTGGAGAGCGAGAACTTTGAGTCGATACACAATCATTCCGCCTACGCGATGATCGAACACGACAAGCGCCGCACGCCGGCGCACAGCTGAAGGAAGCACGTATGGATATCAAGAACTGGCTCACCCGCACCGGCAATCCGGCGCTGAACGACAAGACCTTCGCCAGCCTGCCGCGCGTCACGCTCGCCGGCGATGCGATGACGCTGCAGGGTACGATCAACAAATCGTTCCTGCTGCTGGTAGTGCTGCTGGTCGCAGCATTGTGGCCGTGGTCGCAATTGTTTGGCAGCGGCAATGTGGCCGCGATCGCTCCGGCGATTCTGGTTGGCCTGGTTGGCGGCCTGGTGCTCGGGCTGATCATCAGCTTCAAGGCGACGCTCGCCCCGCTGCTGTCGATTCCGTATGCGGCCTGCGAGGGCCTGGCGATCGGCGGCATCTCGGCGGTGCTCGAGAAGCGCTATCCGGGCATCGCGATCCAGGCCGTCGGCCTGACCTTCGGGGTGATGGCCGCGCTGCTGCTGGCCTATACCACCGGCCTGATCCGCGTCACGCAGCGCTTCCGCGCCATCGTGGTGGGCGCCACCGGCGCAATCCTACTGCTGTACCTGGCGTCGTTCGTACTTGGACTGTTCCATGTCAGCGTGCCGTTCCTGCAGAGCGGTAGCCCGCTCAGCATCGGCGTGTCGCTGGTCATTGTCGGCGTCGCCGCCCTCAACCTGGTGCTCAATTTCGACCTGATCTACACCGGCGTGGCACAAGGCGCACCGCGCTACATGGAGTGGTACGGGGCCTTCGGCCTGCTGGTCACGCTGGTGTGGCTGTACATGGAGATCCTGCGGCTGCTGGGCCAGGTCCGACAGCGCTGACGCCGCGCCCCGCGGCCACCCTTAATCGACGCCGCGGGCGCAGGTCACAGCCGCGCCCGAAAGCGCCGCCGTCCGATTGCGATTGCGTGTGGTTGCGTGCGCAATGCCCCCAGGCTTGAAGTCAGCGGCCGTTCAGCGTGCGGCCGATAGGCTTATCGATGTTTTCTTTCCAGGAGTAGTTTCATGCGCAACCGCAGCAACAGATTTTTCAGCGGAATCTTTTACCCGCTTGCGCTGGCAGGCGCAGCAGCGTTTGCCGTGTTGCTGACCACGCAGCCTTCGCGCGCCGCAATCGACGTTGGCGTGTCCATCAACATCGCCCCGCCCGAGCTGCCGGTCTATGAGCAGCCGCCGGTCCCGGGACCAGGATATATCTGGACCCCTGGCTACTGGGCCTGGGGCGGTGACGATTATTACTGGGTACCAGGCACTTGGGTCGAGGCGCCGCAGCCGGGTTACCTGTGGACTCCGGGCTACTGGGGCTGGAACGATGGCCTGTACGTGTGGAACGGCGGCTATTGGGGCCCGCACATCGGCTTCTATGGCGGCGTCAACTACGGCTTTGGCTACGTTGGTCACGGCTACGAGGGCGGTTACTGGGACCACGGCGCATTCCGCTACAACAGCGCCTACAACAACCTGCATGGCGACGTGCATATCACCAATGTCTACAACCACACAGTGATCGTCGACAACAACCACACCAGCTTCAATGGCGGCCACGGTGGTATTCAGTCGCGTCCGTCCGAGAATGAGCTGGCAGCGCAACGCGAACAGCACATGGCACCGGTGTCGGCGCAGATCCAGCACGAGCAGGGTGCACGCAGCAACCCGACGCTACGCGCGGCCGCAAATCACGGCCGTCCGCCGATCGCTGCGACCCCCCGCGCCGGCGCGTTCACCGGCCAGGGCGTCGTGCCTGCACGCGCCTCTACCGCTGTACCGGTGCATGCCAACGCGGCCCCGCCAGCGCATGCCGGCTCGGCCCCGCCCGGTCACGCTGCCGGCGCAGCGCCCGCCATGGCGCCTCATACCTACAGCGCGCCCCCAGGCGTACCTGCGGGTGGCGCACCTGCAGGTCATCCGGCGGGTGGTGCACCGCCGCCGCACGCGATCCCGCCCCATGCGACGCCGCACCCACCGCAGCACGAACCGGCCGAGCGTGAACACGAACACGAGCACTAGCACTAGCTCTCGCACTGCTACGGCAGACTGAAAGGAATGGCGCGCGCCCGAGGCGCGCCGGCTCGGACTAAGACCGCAGCTCGGTGCTCTGCAGCCGGCTGATCAGCGAGCGCAGGAATACGCGGTTAAAACGCAACTGGCACGAGGCTGACACCTGTTCCAGCAGTGTCGAGCTGACCTTAAGCACCGTGACCTCGTCGGCCGCCAGGATGGTCGCGGTGCGCTTCGCGCCCTCCACGTAGCTGGTCTCGCCGAAGCACTCGCCGTTCGATAGCAGGCCGATGCGCTCGCCGTGGCGCTCCATCGCGCAGTTGCCCGCCACGATGATGTAGAAGCGGTCATCCATCTCGCCTTCCTTCACGATCTGCTCGCCGGCGGCATATTCCTGCCAGTGGCTGGCGCGCAGCACCTCGTGAATCTCGGCGTGTGAAAATTCGTGGAAGAACTTCAGCCGCCGCAGCAGCGTGAATTGTTCCTGCTGGTCGATACGCGAATACTGTTGCCGCAGGGTCTGATGCACACGCGTGAGCTCGGCGGCGAAATCCAGGCCCGACTGGTAGCGGCGTGCCGGATCCTTCTGCATCGCCACCGCAACCACGTTCTCGATCTCCTCCGGCACGTCGGCGCGCAGCGTGTGCACCGGCGCCGGTGTCGCATAGACGATCTGGTGCAGCAGCTTGGCCAGGTTGCCGGCACGAAACGGCCGCACGCCGGTCAGCAGCTCATACATTACCGCACCGAGCGAATACAGGTCCGAGCGGTTGCTCAGCTCCAGGCTCTGTACCTGTTCGGGCGACATGTAGCTCGGCGAGCCGGCGATGCCCTCGATACGTGAGATCTCCGAGTCGGCCACCAGCGCGATGCCAAAATCGATGATGCGCACGTCACTGTCGGTCGTGAGCATGATGTTCGAGGGCTTGATGTCGCGATGAATCACGCCGCGCGAGTGCGCGTAGTGCAGCGCCTTGGCGCACTTGAACATTATCTCGACCACGTCGTCCAGCCGCAGCAGATTGTCCGGACGGCAATAGGCCGACAGGGTGCGCGCGCCATGCACATGCTCGGTGACGATGTAGCAATGACCATTTTCCTCGCCGGCGTCGTAGATCGGCAGGATGTTCGGATGGTGCAGCATGCCGACCATGTGCGCTTCGGACAGGAACATCTTGCGCGCGACGCGGGCGCGCTCGTCATCGCCGCCGGCCTCGATGTTGTAGACCTTGATCGCCACATCACGCCCGTAGTACGGGTCGTGTGACAAAAATACGGTGCCGGTGCTGCCGTGCCCCACCTCATTGATGATGGGGTACTTGCCGATGCGGTCGGGAATCTTGATGGCGGAGACGTTTTTTGGCGCGGAAGCTTTCATCGACCCAACGCAACCCGGTACGGCAGCGGCCAGAATAAGCGCCGGCAACACCGTATAGCTGTGATGCGGATCGCGGATCGGCGTCGGCTGTCCGCGGCTGCGGCAAACGAGCGCTGCAGTACCCGGCAACGGCGGCTCGCAAGCGCAAAATGTTCAATCGCCGAAGTGATCGAACCCCGAAGCCGAGAACTGCATCACCGAACCGCCCATTTGCAGCGTCAGGCCGCTGCCATGGTGCAGCGTACCAATGCGTGTCACAGCCTGCCCGGTCTGCTGTGCGATCGCGGCCAGCGCGCCAGCCTGGTCCGGGGCCGCGGTAAAGCACAGCTCATAGTCTTCCCCGCCCGACAGCGCCGAGCGCCAGGCCTCATCGCCGAGCACGTGGCGCAGCGCCGGCGACAGCGGCAGGCGCTCGATCTCAACCGTTGCAGCGCAACCCGAGGCCGTCAGCAGCCGCGTGGCATCGATGTATACACCGTCGGAGACGTCGATGCAGGCACTGGCGATGCCGCGCAGCGCCTGCCCAAGCGCGACGCGCGCCACCGGAAACTCGAACCGGCGTTGCAGCCAGTCTGCATCTGCAGCGCTGCCGGCGGCCTCGCCGCGCAGAAATTTCAATCCGCAGGCCGCATCACCGACGCTGCCGCTAAGATACAGCGCATCGCCGGCACGCGCGCCGCTGCGCCGCAATGCCTGCCCGACCGGCACCAGTCCGGCAAGCTCGACGGTGATCGACAGCGCGCCGCGGCTCAGGTTGCCGCCCACCAGTGCCACCGCCTGGCTGCGCGCCAGCGCGCCGAAGCCGGCTGCGAATTCGCGTAGCCAGGCATCGTCGGCCGCCGGCAGGTTGAGCGACAACAGTGCCCAGCTCGGACTGGCGCCCATGGCCGCGATATCGCTCAGGTTGACCGCCAGCGCGCGATGGCCGAGCGCGCGCGCTGGCGCGCCGGGCAGGAAATGCACGCCCTCGATCAGCGCATCGGTGGTCAGTGCCAGCTCACAGCCGTCCGGCACCCGCAGCAGCGCCGCATCATCGCCGATGCCGAGCACGATGTCGTTGCGGGCGGCGCCAAGATCGCGCAAGAAGCGCTCAATCAGTTGCGATTCGGAAGCTGGCACCAGTACACGCCGGGCATCGGCGCCGCAGCGCTCAATGCTCCTCGACACGCCACAGGCGCGCCGCACGATCGAGCACCCCATTGACGAATTTATGGCCGTCGGTGGCGCCAAAGCGGCGTGCCAGCGTGACGGCCTCGTTGATCACGACGCGAAATGGAACCTCCGGCCGATGCTGCAGCTCGTAGCTGCCTATCAGCAGCAGCGCGTGCTCCACCGGATCGAGCTGCGCTGGACTGCGATCTAGCAGCGGCGCCAGCGCCGCATCGAGCTCGCCATGCGAGCGCGTGATGGCGGCAATCAACGCCTGGAAGTATTCGGCATCGGCGCGCGGCATGTCGGCGTCGGTGGCGAACTCGGATACCAGGTCCTGCCATTCGCAGCTATTGAGCTGCCAGCGGTACAGCGCCTGCAGTGCCAGCTTCCGCGCCACGCTGCGGGCGCCGGAATTGCGGTCGGTGCGGCCGCTCACGCCAGCCGCCGCAGCAGGCTTGCCATTGCGAGCGCGGTTTCGAGCGCCTCACCACCTTTGTTGAGCGAATCCGGGGCCGCTCGTTCCAGCGCCTGTGCCCGCGTGTCCACCGTCAGCACTCCGAAGCTCACCGGCACGCCGGTATCGAGCATCACGCGCTGCAGTCCATGGGCGCACTGCCCGGCGACGAATTCGAAATGCGCGGTGTCGCCGCGGATTACGCAGCCCAGCGCCACCACCGCGTCCACCGCGCCCTGCAACGCCAGCGCCCTGGCCGCCAGCGGCAGCTCAAACGCGCCCGGCACGCGCTCGACCTGCAGCGCCGCGTCGGTGCCGCCGTGCTTGCGCCAGGCGGCCCGCGCCGCGTCCAGCAGCGCATCGACGATGTCGTCGTTATAGCGCGCGGCCACGATCGCGAATTTGAACTCGCTCGCTGCAAACGTCTCGGATTGATTGGCCGCGGTACCCATGCGGCTGCGGAGTATAGCGAAGCCTCAGCCGCTCTCGCCGACGTAATCGACGATCTCGAGTCCGAAAGCCGAGATGCCGTGCAGCTGTTTGGGCGCTGACAGCACGCGCATGCGCTGCACCCCGAGGTCGCGCAGGATCTGGGCGCCCACCCCATAGGTGCGCAGCACGCGGCCGCTGAGTGCCGCAGGCTCACCCGAGGCACGACGCGATAGCGCGCCGACCGCGTCAGCCAGCTCGCGCGGCGCTTCGCGCTGCCGCAGGATCACCACCACGCCGCATGGCGAGTGCGCTACGCGCTGCAGTGCCGCCGGCAGCGTCCAGGCCTGCGAGCCGTCGCGTATCCCCACCAGATCGCGCAGCGTGTCGGTCACGTGCACGCGCACAATCGGCATCGCGGCGGCAAGATCACCGTGCACCAGCGCCAGGTGCACGTCGCGGTTGACATGATCCTCGTAGCAGTACAGGCGAAACCCGCCATGCGCGGTGCTGACGGTCTGCTCGGCAATGCGCTCCACCGAACGCTCGGTCTGCAGGCGATGGCGGATCAGATCGGCGATAGTGCCGATCTTGAGCTGGTGGCGGCGCGCGAATTCCTGCAGCTGCGGCCGGCGCGCCATGGTGCCGTCGTCATTCATGATCTCCACGATCGCGGCGGCGGGCTCGAACCCGGCCAGGCGTGCCAGGTCGCAGCCGGCCTCGGTGTGTCCGGCGCGCGTCAGGACTCCGCCCGGCTGCGCCATCACCGGAAATACGTGCCCGGGCTGGCGCAGATACTCCGGCCGGGCATCGGCACGGACTGCCGTGCGCACGGTGTGAGCGCGGTCATGGGCCGAAATACCGGTGGTCACGCCCTCGGCAGCCTCTATGGACAGCGTGAAATTGGTGCGCTGCGTGCGATCGGTATCGCTCACCATCAGCGGCAGGCGCAGCTGCGCGCAGCGCTCGCGTGTCAGTGTCAGACAGATCAGGCCGCGTCCGAACCGCGCCATGAAATTGATGTCCTCGGGCCGCACGCAGTCGGCTGCCATGACCAGATCGCCTTCGTTCTCGCGATCCTCGTCATCCATGATCACGACCATGCGTCCGGCGCGCAGCTCGGCCAGGATCTCCTCGATCGAATTCAGCCCCTCCGGGCAGCCGTCGCCGGCGGCGGCAGCTGCACTGCTCGGGTTGACTGCACTCAGTTTCGCCATAGGCGCACGCTATCACGAGCCCCCGGTATTAGGCGAAGGCGCCGAACGCGCTGCCCGCCGCGGCGGTCACCGCCATTGCCAGCGCGCCCCAGAACGTCACCCGCAGCACAGCGGCCCCGATCGGTGCCCCGCCGGCACGTGCCGCCAGGGCGCCCAGCAGCGCCAGGAACAGCAGCGAGCTGCCGCCGATCACCGGAATCAGGGCACCGTTCGGAGTCGTCAGCACCATCAGCAGCGGCAGCAGGGCGCCGGTGGCGAAACTGGCCGCGGACGCCAGCGCCGCCTGCCGCGGCCGCGCGCGGTGCGTTGCCGACAGGCCGAGCTCATCGCGGGCGTGGGCCGCGAGCGCATCGTGCTGCATCAGCTGCTGCGCCACCTGCGAGGCAAGTGCCGGGGCCAGCCCGCGCTGCACATAGATGCCGGCCAGCTCGGCGCGCTCGGCGGGCTCGTCGCTCGCAAGCTCCTGCCGCTCGCGCTCCAGGTCCGAACGTTCGCTGTCGGCCTGTGAACTCACCGACACGAACTCCCCGGCGGCCATCGACATCGCGCCGCCCACCAGCCCGGCGACACCGACGATCAACGCCTGGCTGCGCGACACATGGCTCGCCGCCACCCCGACCAGCAGGCTCGCCACCGAAACGATGCCATCGTTGGCGCCGAGCACCGCCGCGCGCAGCCAGCTGATGCGATTGACGTAGTGACGCTCGAACTGATGTCGCTTCATGCGCTGGGACTCGTCAAGGCTCTGTGGCTCAAACCGGTCTACGACTCATACAGCTCCAGCGGCAAGCCGTCTGGATCGGAAAAAACGTAAAGCGCCGGCCGGTCAGCTCATCGATGCGCACCGGTTCGACCATTACCGCACGCTCGCGCAACGCCTGCACCCGGAAGCGCGTGCGGCGCGATAGGTGTCGGCGATGATCGGCAGTCCGAGTATCTCGCCGTAGATAAGGGCGTGCGCGAGCATAGTCGGAGCAGATGATCGCGACGTGCTGTATGCGCGGCGGACGCATACAATGCTCAGTTGCGCAGCAGCGCGGTCGCGGCGTCCAGCCGATCGCAGTAACTGTCGATCGCGCGCGCCGTGATGCCGATGTACTGCAGCGTGTCATCCCAGTGACCCTGCTCGATCCCCTCGCGCACCCCTGGCATGGTCTTGGCGCCGTAGCCGGTGTATAGCCCGGGCGCATAGATCAGGTGCCGGTACCAGGGGCGTCCGGGCAGACCGTCGTCACTGGTCAGGGCCTGCTCCAGACCCTGCAGCAGCGTATCCAGCTGGGCGCGCTGCGCCAGGCCGAGCGGTATGGTGCGGGCGACGGCATCGGCCAGCGCCGCATCGTAGGCCCGGGCGGCGCGCTTCATGCGCGCCATCGCATCATCGAGCGCGGCAAAGTTGAGATACGGCACGTCGGACTCGGCAGCTGGCGGCCCCACCGGCCGGGTCGGGTCGCCGGCCAGTTCAAAGGCGCGCGACTGGCGCAGCTGCGCCAGGCTCTGCGCATGCTCGCCCTGGTCATAGGCCAGCTGGTGCAGCTCATGCAGATAGCCGTCGAGAATCTCGGCCGCATCGGAAATCTGCAACGGCAGCACGTCGGCGTCTGCGACCCGCAGCACCACATGGCCGACCGTCTTCGCCTCGGCAACGCCGTACACAAAACCCGGATCGCCGAAGCGCAGGTAGTGATCGAAGCTGTCGTAGGCTGAATGGTAGATGCCCTCGTCGTCGGCCTCCCCGCCATAGCTCAGATCGAGCGAGGCGATGCCGAGGTGCTGCAGAAACGGGGTGTAGTCGGAACCTGAGCCGAGCGCCCCGATCGGTACGTCGGCGGCGGAGGCCGCCGCCTGCGCCAGGCGCTTGACCGGCTCACTGGCGTTGGGAGTTTGAAAACCATCCACCTTCAGCTTGGCGCGCAGGCGCGCCTGCACACTGCCATCGGTCTGCGGATCGCGCACGCCGGCGCTGACCTCGTTGACCAGCCGCTGCAGCGAATGGCTGCCCTGCGCCTCCAGAAAGCCGCGTGCATTGGTATCGGAATTCACGTACACGACCGCATGACGCTTGAGTTCCTGCGCATGAGTCTCGACCCATTCGGTCGAGCCGAGCAGCCCGGGTTCCTCGCCGTCCCAGCTGGCATAGATCAGCGTGCGCCGCGGCTGCCAGCCGCCCTTCAGCAATGCGCCGATCGCCTTCGCCTCGGCCAGCAGCGCGCTGTTGCCCGAGAGCGGATCCCAGGCGCCGAACACCCAGCCATCGTGATGATTGCCGCGCACCACCCACTCGTCCGGCAATTCACTGCCGCTGATGCGCGCGATCACGTCGTAGATCGGCTTGCGGCTCCACTCCGACTGCACCAGCAGGCGCACCCTAGCCGGCCCGGGACCGATGTGATAAGTCAGCGGCAGCGCGCCGCGCCAGCCCGCGGGCGCTACCGGCCCGCCCAGTGCCGCCAGCAGTGGCTGCGCATCAGCGTATGACAGCGGCAGCACCGGAATCCTCATCAGCGTCCTGGCCTCGGACAGCGCCACGCGCGGCGCATCGGCTGTGGCGCCGACACCTGGAGTGAGCGGGTCGCCGGGATAGATCGGGATATCGGCCACCGAGCCGCGCTGCACGCCGTCGGCCGGGCGCCAGCCGCCGGCCGGATACGGGTCGCCCTGGTAATAGCCGTCATCACGCGGATCGGAGTAGATCAGGCAGCCGATGGCGCCGTGCTCGTAGGCGAGCTTGGGTTTCAGTCCGCGCCAGCCGCCGCGGTAGCGCGCCAGCACGATTTTGCCCTTGACGGTGATCGCTCGACGCTCGAGCTCCTTGTAATCGTCGGGCATGCCGTAATTGACGTACACCAGCTCGCCACTGACATCGCCATCGGCACCATAGACATTGTAGGGCGGCAGCGCGCCCGCCATGTTTGCAGGGGTCGAATCCCCCTTGATCGCGGGCTCGGTGAGTTTGGCGCTGTAGCGCGTGGGGCCGAGCAGCCGCAGCGCGATGCGCCTGGGCGTCGGATACAGCACGCTGAAGGTCTCGATATTCGCGTCCCAGCCCCATTCGCGGAATTTCTGCAGCATGAATTCCGCGTTCGCCTTGTCGTGCGCCGAGCCGACCTGGTTCGGATCGCTGGACATGGTGCGCATCCAGTCGCGCAGCTGTGCGGCGTCCAGGTCCTCATCAAAACGCCGCTCCGTGGCCTGCTCATCGAGCACGTGTGCGCCGCTGAAGCCGAGCATTGCGCCGCCGGCCGCCTGATCGGCCGGTGCGCTCGATGCGCCCGCCGGCGCAGCGGTTGGTGCGGCCGCCGCCAGCGCCGCGTACATCACGATGAGTGTCGCAAGTATCCTGGTCATTGGTTCGCTCTTTCGCCGGTTAAGCGCCGGCTGGATGCGGCGCAATGCCATGTTAGCGCAGCCAGGGCTCTGTCCGGCGTGGCGGCGTGCGCGACGGCGGCGGGCGCGGCGGCGCAGACGCAGGTCCGCGACGCGACGCGCCCAGCAGATACGCCACGGCGTGCCATAACGCGAGAAACAGTGCCCAGAGGGCGATTCCGATCGCGAGAGCGAACACCACGCCCTGAAGATCAAGCGTAAATCCCGGCTGGTAGCCACCCCAGGTCGCGCGCAGCAGCTCGTTATCGTGATGCAACAGCAAATAGGCGCACTGGTGCACCAGGTCGGTGTCGAGCGCGGCGAGCATTGCCCGCAGTCGCTCAGCCGCCTGCACCATCGACTGCAGCGCCGCACCCTCCTGGTGGAACGTGGCATCGGTGCTCTGCAGGTGGTATCGAATCAGCTCCGCCAGGCTGCCGCCGTGAGAGCGGTCAGCGATCGCCTGGAACGGCGCCAGATCGGCCTGCACCTGGTCCAGCCGGCCGCCCAGGCGCTGGCGGTACTGAATGATGAAACTGGGTATGCAGCCCGCCGCCACAACGGCGACCAGCAGCACGATGCGATCCAGTAGCGCGCGCACGGTATTCAAATTCGGGTCCTCATGTACGGTGCTGCTCGTAGCCTGCTGTCGTAGTGTGTTGTCGTAGTCCGCCACTCGCTACTGCGCGCCCAGTAGCCGCTCCGCATAGCGCGCCATCTGATCGACTTCAATGTTGAGCCGGTCACCGACCGCAAGCTCGCCGAGCGTAGTCGCGTCCAGCGTATGCGGTATCAGGTTGACGTCGAATTCGTACTGCCCGACATCGTTCACCGTCAGGCTGACGCCGTCGAGAGCCACCGAACCCTTGCGCGCCACATAGCGCGCCAGCGATGGCGGCACCCGGATACGAAAGCGCTGCGAACGCGCCTCGTCGAACCGCGCTCGCACCTCCGCGACGCCATCGACATGGCCTGACACCAGGTGCCCGCCCAGCGCATCACCGGCCCGCAGCGCCGGCTCTAGGTTGACCCGCCGCCCCACGCGCCACGCGCTGACAGTCGTGATTGTCAGGGTCTCGTGCGACACGTCGGCGCTGAAGGCGCGTGGTTCCAGCGCCACCGCGGTCAGGCACACGCCGGCCACCGCGATGCTGTCGCCGATCGCGGTGTGCGACAGGTCAAGTCGATCCACACCGACCGTCAGGCGCGCATCCCCGCCCAGTGTCTCGAGCGCAAGTATGCGACCGACGTCCTGCACGATACCGGTAAACATGCGGTGCTAGCTCCGTGCCAGCGGTACGGCAGTCAGTCGCAGGTCCGGCCCCAGCGGCTTGCATTCCGTGAACTGCAGCCTCAGGCGCTGCTCGAGCTGCGTGATCTCGGGCAACTCCACCAACGGGCGGGCTGTGGGCCCAAGCAGACTTGGCGCCAGGTAGACGATCAGCTCATCTACCAGCCCCGCGTCCAGCAGCGCCCCGGCCAGGCGGGCGCCGGCCTCGACCCAGACCTCGTTCGCCTCGCGCTCTGCCAGCCGCCGCAGCACTGTCTCCAGCGCAAGTCCGCCGCCGGCCGAACGCGCGACGCTCTCCACCACAACGCCGCGGCGCTCAAGCTCACCACGCCTCGCGGCATCCGTGCTGGCGGTGAACACCAGCGCCGGACCTTCGCGATCAAATATGCGCGCCGTCGGCGGCACCCGCAGTTCGCTATCGAGCAGCACACGCAGTGGCTGGCGCGTGGCGCCGTCGATGCGCACGTTCAGTGCCGGATCATCGGCCAGCACCGTGCCGCTGCCGCTCAGCACCACTGAACTGCGAGCCCGAAAGCGCTGCGCGTCCTGGCGCGCGGCCGAAGCGGTCACCCAGCGGCTGACCCCGCTCGCCAGCGCGGTGCGGCCGTCCAGACTCGCCGCCAGCTTGACCCTTACCCATGGCAGGCCGGTCTGCATGCGCTTGAAGAACCCCGGGTTGAGCGCACGCGCCTCCGGTGCCAGCACATCGCCCTGGACGTCGATGCCGGCGGCGCGCAGCACCGTGGCCCCAGTACCACTCAGCGGGTTCGGATCCCCGATCGCGTACACCACGCGGCCGACGCGCGCGCCGATCAGCGCCTGCGTGCACGGCGGCGTGCGGCCGGTATGCGCACAGGGCTCGAGCGTCACGTAGGCGGTGGCGCCCGCAGCCGCATTTCCGGCCGCGCGCAATGCGTTGACTTCGGCGTGCGCTTCGCCGGCGCGCTCATGCCAGCCCTCGCCGACCACGCGGTCGGCACGCACCAGCACGCAGCCGACGCGCGGATTGGGATCGGTCGTGTACAGGCCGCGCGCGGCAAGCTCGAGTGCGCGCCGCATGTAGCGGCTATCACGCTCGCTGTCACTGGCGACGCTGTCGGCGCGCTCACCCATTATTTGGATTTCAGCGTCACGCTGTCGCCGGGCAACAGCGGCAACTGGTCGGCGTCGCGCTTCTCATCGCGGCGGCGTCGGTGGTGACGCAGGCGCTCGACCTCGTCGCGAAACGCCTCGGCATCCTGGAAGCTGCGATAGACCGAAGCGAAGCGCACGTAGCCGACCTCATCCAGGTGCCGCAGCTCCTCCATCACGAACTCGCCGATGGTGCGGGCGGGTACTTCGCGTTCTCCGAACACGCGCAGTTTGTGACAGATACGGCTCACCGCCTGCTCGATCGCCTCGGCGCTGACTGGCCGCTTCTCCAGTGCCTTGATCATGCCCTGCGCCAGCTTGCGCTCGTCGAATGGTTCGCGGCTGCCGTCGCTCTTGATCACTCGCGGCATCAGCAGCTCTGCGGTCTCGAAGGTAGTAAAGCGCTCGCCGCAGCTCAGGCACTCGCGCCGCCGGCGGATCTGCCCGCCATCGGCCGCCAGCCGGGAATCGGTGACCTTGGTCTCGACGTGGCCGCAGAAGGGACAATGCATCGACTGCCCGGGTCAGGATTCAATCCGCGTACACCGGGAACCGGCGACACAGTTCGATCACCTGCGGCCGCACGCGCTCGATCGACGCGTCGCTGCCGCCGGCATCCAGGATATCGGCGATCCAGCCGCTAACCTTGCGGATCTCGTGTTCGAGAAAGCCGCGCGTGGTGGCCGCCGGAGTGCCGAGCCGCAGGCCGCTGGCAATCATCGGCGGACGCGGATCGTTCGGCACCGCATTCTTGTTGACCGTGATGTTGGCGCGTCCGAGCGCCGCGTCGGCGTCCTTGCCGGTGATCTCGCGGCCCACCAGGCTCAGCAGCAGCAGGTGATTGTCGGTGCCGCCCGAGACGATGCCGTAGCCGCGCGCCGCCAGCACCGCGCACATGGCGCGCGCGTTTACCACCACCTGGCGCTGATACTGCTTGAAATCCGGCTGCAGCGCCTCGAGCAGCGCCACCGCCTTGGCTGCGATCACGTGCATCAGCGGGCCGCCCTGGATGCCCGGGAACACCATCGAATTGAGCTTCTTGGTGATGGCATCGTTGGCGCGCGCCAGGATCATGCCGCCGCGCGGACCGCGCAGGGTCTTATGGGTCGTGGTCGTGACCACGTCCGCCACTGGAATCGGGTTCGGATATTCCCCGGCCGCCACCAGGCCGGCGACGTGCGCCATGTCGACAAACAGCAGCGCGTCGACCTTGTCAGCGATGGTGCGAAACCGCTCCCAGTCGAGCACCCGCGAATAGGCCGAGAACCCCGCCACGATCATCTTCGGCTTATGCGCCAGCGCCAGCGCCTCGATCTGCTCGTAGTTGATCAGTCCGGTGTCCGGATGCACGCCGTACTGGAAGGCATGGAACAGCTTGCCGGAGAAATTCACCTTGGCGCCGTGCGTCAGGTGGCCGCCCTGATCGAGGCTCATGCCAAGGATCACATCGCCCGGCGCCAGCAGAGCCAGGTACACCGCCGCATTTGCCTGCGAGCCCGAGTGCGGCTGCACGTTCACATAGTCGGCGCCGAACAGTTTCCTGGCGCGCTCGATAGCCAGCTGTTCGACAATGTCGACAAACTCGCAGCCACCGTAGTAGCGCTTGCCCGGATAGCCTTCCGCGTACTTGTTGGTCAGCACCGAGCCCTGCGCTTCCAGCACTCGCGGGCTGGCGTAGTTCTCCGACGCGATGAGTTCGATGTGATCTTCCTGCCGCTGCCGCTCGCCGTCGAGTGCACGCTGGAGTTCCGGGTCGACGTCCTTGATGAGCAGGCGGTTCGAAAACATGAGTCAGATGCCTTTCATGGTTAGGCTCGAAAACGAGCAGAAAGGCGCCGGATTGTACCCGAACGGGCGCATTTCAGGCGGCGGTCGGCTCAGGCGGCGAGCAGGGCCTCCACTACGCCACACCAGGTGCGCGCGATATTGCCGCGATCATAGCCGCCGCCGCCTAGGGCAAGTACGCGACCATGACCCAGCCGATCGGCCAGCAGGCACAGTTCGCGCGCCGCGCGCGCATGACAGGCGCTGGTGAGCTTCAGGTGTGTTATCGGATCGCCGCCAATGCTGTCGGCCCCGCACTGCAGGATCAGGAATTGCGGCGCATAACGCTCCACGTGCGCCAGCATGCCCGGCCATACCATGTCGAACTCCGCATCGCCCGCGCCGGCTTCCAGCGGTACATTGAGCTTGGTGCCGGCCGCGGCTCCGCGGCCTATTTCGGCATCCGAACCAGTGCCCGGATAGAGCGTATGCCCGCTCTCGTGCAGATCGGCGATGATCAAGTCGGGGTCGTCGTCGAATGCGTAATAGACACCGTCGCCATGGTGCGCGTCGACGTCCACATAGGCGATCCGGGACAGCCCATGGGCGCGCCGCAGATGTTCGATTACGACGCCGCAATCGTTGAATACGCAAAAACCGGCCGCGCGGTCGCGCGCGGCATGATGCAGGCCGGCGATCGGCACGAACGCGCGCCGGCGCGCGCCCTGCATGATCCAATCGGCCGCGGTCAGGCTCGAGCCGACGACGCACGCCGCGGCCTCATACACGCCGCGGAAGGCCGGCGTATCGCCCGCGTCCAGCCAGCCGCTGCCCGCCTGCGAGCGCTCCATTACGAACCGCAGGAACTCCGGTGTCTGGAACAGCAGCAGCTCCGCTTCGCTCGCCTCACGCGGTTCCAGGTGCGTGACATGCTCGGGCAGCCCGCGCTGTTCAAACTCGCGCACGAATGCGCCGTGGCGGTCCGGGCCGAAAGGATGGCCGTCGCCGAAACCGTAGCGGGCCAGCTGCTCGCCAAGCACGACTGCGACCTGAGGGCTTGTGGCGTTCAAGCGCTACGCTTCGGGCCTTGAGCCTGTGACACTGCGGACCGGCGCAAGATATCACACCGCAGTGGCACCGCACCGCCGCGTTCATCGATAATGCCCGCCCTCCCTGGCCGCAGAAATACTAATCCCCCCATGGCGCAATACATCTACACGATGAATCGGGTTTCGAAGATCGTGCCCCCCAAACGCGTGATCCTGCGCGACATCAGCCTGTCATTCTTCCCCGGTGCCAAGATCGGCGTGCTCGGACTGAACGGTTCCGGCAAGTCCACCCTGCTGCGGATCATGGCCGGCATCGACACCAGTATCGACGGCGAAGCGCGGCCGCAGGCGGGAATCAAGGTCGGGTTTTTGTCGCAGGAACCGGAACTGGACCCCGACAAGGACGTGCGCAGCGTGGTGATGGAGGGGCTCGGCGGCACCTTTGCATTGGTGGAGCGCTTCAACCAGATCAGCGAGCAGTTCGCCGAGCCGATGGATGACGCGCAGATGAACAAGCTGCTCGAGGAGCAATCCAAGCTGCAGGATGCGATCGATGCCGCCAGCGGCTGGGAGCTCGGGCGCAAACTTGAGATCGCCGCCGACGCGCTGCGCCTGCCGCCATGGGAGTCGAAAATTGCGCTGCTGTCGGGCGGCGAGCGGCGGCGCGTGGCGCTGTGCCGGTTGCTGCTGTCGCAGCCGGACATGCTGCTGCTCGATGAGCCGACCAATCACCTCGATGCCGAGTCGGTCGCCTGGCTGGAGCGCTACCTGGAGGAATACCCGAGTACCGTGGTCGCGGTGACCCATGACCGGTATTTCCTCGATAACGTCGCCAAGTGGATCCTTGAGCTCGATCGCGGTCATGGAATTCCCTGGCAGGGAAATTACTCGTCCTGGCTCGATCAGAAGGAGAAGCGCCTGGCGCTCGAGGAGCGCGAGCGCGACGCGCTGCGCAAGACGCTGGCGCGCGAGCTCGAATGGGTGCGTGCCAACCCGAAGGCACGCCAGGCCAAGAGCAAGGCGCGCCTGGCGCGCTACGAGGAGCTGGCATCCAGGGAGTTCCAGGAGCGCAACGAGACCAACGAGATTTATATTCCTCCCGGCCCGCGCCTGGGTGACCTGGTGATCGAGGTCGCCGGCCTGCGCAAGGGCTTCGGCGATCGGCTGCTGATCGACAACCTGAATTTCACTCTGCCGCGCGGTGGCATCGTCGGCATCATCGGACCGAACGGCGCCGGCAAGACCACGCTGTTTCGCATGCTCACCGGCGCCGAGAAGCCCGATGCGGGGGAAATCCGCATCAGCCCGACTGTGAAGCTCGCGTATGTGGATCAGTCGCGCCAGACGCTCGACGACAAGAAGACCGTGTGGGCGGAGATCTCCGGCGGCCAGGACATCATCAAGATCGACAGTTACGAGACGCCATCGCGCAGCTACGTCGGCCGGTTCAATTTCAAGGGCACCCAGCAGCAACAGCTGATCGGCGAGCTGTCGGGCGGCGAGCGCAATCGGGTGCATCTGGCGAAGGTGCTGCGCGCCGGCGGCAACGTGCTGCTGCTGGACGAGCCCACCAATGACCTGGATATCGAGACGCTGCGGGCGCTGGAAGACGCGTTGCTGAATTTCCCGGGCTGCGCCGTGGTGATCTCCCACGATCGCTGGTTCCTGGATCGCATCGCGACCCACATCCTGGCGTTCGAAGGCGATTCCGAGGTGGTCTGGTTCGAGGGCAACTACCAGGAGTACGTTGCCGACCTCAAGCACCGGCGCGGCGAGGATGCCATCCAGCCGCACCGCCTGAAGTATCGGCGCCTGACCGGCTAGCAGGCAGGCGCGTTATGTCCGGATGTTATGTCCGGAGCTACTCACAGCCCGCAGCGCGCCGCGGCCCTGTGCCGCTGTGTCGCCATTCGGCTACACTGGCCGCGGCAGGGTTTCACGCAAGCGCCACGATGTCGCTCCATATAGATACCAGCGATCGACTGCACCAGGAGCAGGCCACGAGCCTCGCCCTGACCTGTCCGCATTGCCTGGTGCACTCGCACCTAACCCCACAGGCGACGCCCCGCTTCTCCGATCTGAGCGCCAGCCGGCCCAAGCAGGTGGGCCTGGTGTTTCGCTGCGACGCCTGCAATTCGCCGGTGTTTCTGCGCTTCAACGTCCGCAACTACGGTCCGGCACGCATCGAACTGTCGCCGCAGTTCACCGAGATCGAGCGCCCGAAGGAGAAGTTCAGCTTCACTTACCTGCCCGAAGCAGTGGAGACGATGTTCCGCGAGGCGCTGCTGTGCTACTCGCACGGTGCTTTCAATGGCTTTGCGACTCTGTGCCGACGCACCATGCAGGCGGTATTCGCCAGCGGTGGCGAGGCCGGCCGGTTGCGCGTCTACGATGAACTAAACGAGGTGCGTGACATGGCGCAGGTCGATGCCGCAAGCTTCGCGCTCATCAAGCGCGTGATCTTCGGTACCGATGCCGATCCGGCCCCTAGTGTGCCATCGCTTGACGACGATCAGGCTGGCCTGCTGCTCGAGGTGATGAAAGACCTGCTGTACCAGAGCTACGTGCGCAAGGGGCGCCTGCAGCAGGCAATGGTGGTACGGCGCTTCTTCTCCGAGGAGGCCGGCCGCAGCGCCCGCAGCGTCGAACACCCCAGCAATTCGCTGGAGAGCAGCCGCATCGAAGGCTGATTCCCGGCCGCGATGCACTCAGCCGAGCCAGAGCCTGGCATTGCGAAACATGCGCATCCAGCCGCTGTCCTCACCCGCATCGCCCGGGTGCCAGGAGTTCTGCACCGTACGATAGACACGCTCCGGATGCGGCATTGTGATAGTGGCCCGCCCGTCGGCGCTGGTGAGCGCCGCGATGCCGTCGGTCGCACCATTGGGATTGGCCGGATAGCTGCGTGCCACCTCGCCATAGTTGGTGATGTACCGAAAGGCGACTTGGCGCTGAGTAAGGCACGACTGCAGATCGGCTTCGGACTGGAACTGTGGCCGGCCTTCGCCGTGGGCCATCGCGACCGGCAGGCGCGAACCCGCCATGCCTGACAGCAGCACCGATGGAGATTCGGCGATCTGCACCAGGCTGAAGCGCGCCTCGAACTGCTCGCTGCGGTTGCGCAGGAAACGCGGCCAATGCTGCGCACCGGGAATCAGATCGCGCAGCAGCGCGAACATCTGGCAGCCGTTGCACACGCCCAGTGAAAACGTATCGTTGCGGTGAAAGAAGCGCTCGAATTCGGTGCGCGTGCGCTCGTGAAACAGGATCGATCGCGCCCAGCCGCCGCCTGCCCCGAGCACATCGCCATACGAGAATCCGCCACAGGCAATCAGGCCCGAGAATCCCGCGAGCGTACCGCTGCCGCCGATCAGGTCCGACATGTGCACATCGTGTGCTTCGAACCCGGCGCGGTCCAGCACCGCCGCCATTTCAAGCTGGCCATTGACGCCCTGCTCGCGCAGTACCGCAACACGCGGCCGCGCACCGCGCGCGATTAGCGGCGCGGCAACATCCTGCTGCGGATCAAAGCTCAGCTGCTGCGACAGTCCCGGATCGCCCTCATCGAGCAGCGCAGCCAGTTCCTCCTGCGCGCACTGCGGATCATCTCGCAGCTGGCGCATCCGGTAGGATGTCTCGGACCAGGCGCGACGCAGGTCGGCCCAGGCCTCATCGAGCAACATCGCACCGCCGCGGATCTGCAGCCGCAGTGCTCGCTGCGGCGCACCGATCACCTGCACGCAGTCGGCCAGGCCGTGGGCCGCGAAACATGCCAGCACCGCGTGCTGCTGCGATAGCTGCACCTGCAGCACGGCTCCCGGCTCCTCGGCAAACAGCTGCGCGAGCATCGAGCCTGAGTTTGTCCGGGAATCGGAAACGAGCGTGACGTCGATACCGCAGTGACCGGCAAATGCCATCTCGGCCAGTGTGACCAGCAGCCCGCCGTCGGAGCGATCGTGATAGGCAAGCACCAGGCCGCGCGCGCGCAGTTCGATCAACGCTGCCACCAGAGCCGCCAGCAGCACCGGGTCATCAAGGTCCGGATGCGCGCCACCGCCGGCGTTGAAAACCTGCGCCAGCGAACTCATACCGAGACGGTTGCGCCCGCGCGCCAGGTCGACCAACAACAGCACCGAAGGGCCACGCTCGAGCTGCAGCACCGGTGTCCAGGTGCGCCGCACGTCGCGTACTGGCGCGAATGCCGAGATGATCAGCGATACTGGCGCCACGACTGATCGGTCTTCACCGTCCTGCTGCCAGGCGGTCTTCATCGACAGCGAGTCCTTGCCGACCGGTATCGCGATGCCGAGTGCCGGACAGAGCTCCTCACCCACTGCACGCACCGCCGCATACAAGGCCGCATCCTCGCCCGGCTCGCCGCAGGCTGCCATCCAGTTGGCCGACAGCCGCACATCGCCCAGGGCGCCGATATCAGCCGCCAGCATATTGGTGATCGCCTCGGCGACCGCCAGACGCGCCGAGGCCGGTGCGTCCAGCAGCGCGACCGGTGTACGCTCGCCAATCGCCATCGCCTCACCGGCATGGCCGCAATAGTCCGCCAGCGTCACCGCGACGTCCGCCACCGGCACCTGCCACGGGCCTACCAACTGGTCGCGGCTGATCTGGCCGCCGACCGTGCGATCGCCGATCGTGATCAGGAAACTCTTGTCGGCCACGGCCGGCAACCGCAGCACACGATAGACGGCCTCGCGCAGCTCCAACGAGTCGCAGTCGAACCCGGCAGGTAACGCCGGCAGGCTGGCCACCTCGCGGCGCATGTGCGGCGGCTTGCCCAGCAGTGACTCGATCGGCATGTGCACCGGCTGGTTGCCGAACTGACGATCGTGCACCAGCAATACGCCATCGTCGGTGATGTCGCCGATGGCGGCGAACGGGCAACGTTCGCGCTGTGCGATTGCGCGGAATTGCGCCAGACTCCCCGGCCGCAGCGCCAGCACATAGCGCTCCTGGGCCTCGTTGCACCAGATCTCGAGCGGTGACATACCGGGCTCGGCGTTGGGAATGGCCCGCAACTCGATGCGCGCCCCGCGCTGACTGTGGGCCACCGCCTCAGGCACGGCATTCGACAGTCCGCCGGCCCCGACATCGTGAATCAGCTCGATCGGATTGGCTGCGCCAAGCGCCCAGCAGCGATCGATGACTTCCTGAGCGCGCCGCTCCAGTTCCGCATTGCCGCGCTGCACCGAAGCGTAATCCAGCTCCTCCGCCGAGGCGCCGCTGCCCATCGATGATGCCGCGCCGCCGCCCAGCCCGATCAGCATGGCCGGACCGCCCAACAGCACCAGCGTCGCGCCGACCGAGACCTCGCCCTTCTCTACCTGCGAGCGGCGTACGTTGCCAAGGCCGCCGGCGAGCATGATCGGCTTGTGATAGCCGCGCACGCGCCCCGGTCGGTCCGTTGGCAGCACGGTCTCGAGCGTACGGAAATAGCCGCAGATGTTCGGCCGCCCAAACTCATTGTTGAATGCCGCCGCGCCGATCGGTGCTTCGAGCATGATGTCGAGCGCCGAGGCGATGCGCGACGGCTTGCCCGCACTGTGCTCCCACGGCTGGATGAATTGCGGGATCCGCAGATGCGATACCGAGAACCCAACCAGTCCCGCCTTGGGCTTGGCGCCGCGACCGGTCGCCCCCTCATCACGGATCTCCCCACCCGACCCGGTGGCCGCGCCCGGGAACGGGGAAATGGCGGTCGGATGATTGTGAGTCTCCACTTTTATCAGGATATCGATCGGCTCGTCATGCCCCTGATAGATACCGCTGGCCGGATCCGGGAACCAGCGCCTGCCGCGGCATCCCTCGATCACCGCTGCGTTGTCACGATAGGCGGACAGCACGCCGCGCGGCGAGTGCCGGAAGGTGTTGCGAATCATCGCGAACAGCGAATGTTCGCGCACCTGGCCGTCGATCACGAATTGCGCGTTGAAGATCTTGTGGCGGCAATGCTCCGAGTTGGCCTGCGCGAACATCATCAGTTCGACATCGCTCGGATCGCGTCCAAGCCGGCGGAAGGTTTCCAGCAGGTAGTCGATCTCCTCATCAGCCAGCGCCAGGCCGAGGCGCCGGTTGGCATCCGCGAGGCCGCCACGGCCGGCCGCCAGGTGCACGAACTGCAGCGGCCGCGGCGGCTCGGTGGCAAACAGCCGCGCCGCCGACTCGACGTCATCGAGCACCGCCTCGATCATCCGGTCGTGCAGCAGAGCCGCCAGCGCCGTGCGGCGGGCAGCGGGCACTTCGCGCGCCGTGTCGAGGCTGTAGACAATACCGCGCTCGATGCGTCGCACTGCCGATAGTCCGCACACCTGCGCGATATCGGTGGCCTTGCTCGACCACGGGGAAATCGTGCCGGGCCGCGGCACCACCAGCAGCAGCATCGACGGGGCGGCGGGCGCAACCATCGGCGGGTGCTCCTGGCCATCGTTCAGCAGGCGCTCAAGCAACAAGCGCCCGCTCGCATCCAGCCGCTCGCTGTGATCGACGAAATGCAGGTATTGCGCCTGTAGCCCACCTACGGCCGGCTCGAGAGTCTGAAGACGCGCGAGCAGGCGGGCGACGCGGAACGCGGACAGTGCTGACGAACCCGGCAGCTTGAGCATCAAGTTTTCTTCGGCCCCGGGTCCATCGCCGATGGCGGCAGCAGCTGGGTGGGAAAATGCGCCACGTTGCCGCCCTCGAGCGCAACGATCTTGCTGATACCCTGCTTGCGCACCTCATCGATGCGCAGCACCGAATGCAGCGGCAGGTAACTGCGCTTGACCCCGGCGAACTCGCTCTTTATGCGCTCCTCGCCCGGATCCACCACTACCGAGGATCGCTCGCCAAACACCAGCTCCTCGATTTCCACGAAACCAAACAGCGAGCCATGGCTGACCTTGCGCGCATAGACCTCGTAAACCTTACCCTGGTTCACAAACATGACCTTGAAGATATGGTTCGATGGCATGGTCGGGTTTTTCAGGGAATCGGCCTATTTTTGAACGGCGCAATGCTCAGGAGCCGCCGCGGGCCTATTATATGGGTTACGTGAACCGAACCTAGAGCTGTTCATATGGCCCTGAAGCTGACCATTATCGACGACCAGGGAGGCGAGCCGGGCCGGGGCGGCAGCATCGTCTTTGGCGTCGGCGGCGGCGGCATCGGCCGTGCTCATGACAACGACTGGGTGCTGCCGGATCCACAGCGCTACCTGTCGGCGCATCACGCGCGCGTGCAGTTTCGCGATGGCGCCTACTACCTGCTCGATACCAGCACCAACGGTGTCTATGTGAACGAGGGCACGGTGCCGATCGGCAGGCGTGTGCCCTATCCATTGCGCGACGGCGATCGGCTGCGCATGGGCGACTATGAGCTGGCAGTCAGCATCGATACCGAGCGCAGCGAAGCGCCAGAGGCGAGCGCGATCTTTCCGATTGCCCCCGATCCGCTGACCAGCAACTCGATGATGTCGCGCGGCGATATCGGCATCGAACTGAATGTACGCGACCTGCTGCGCCCGGACAGCGCGCCGGCCGGTCGCATGGGAGCGGCGGACGCCTTCGGCCAGTCGATGCTGACGGAGGATGCCGGCTTGCTGGCTTTTGACAACGGCCATCCCGCCTCGCCGGCCGACCCGCGGGTGGTGGGCCCGGCACGGCGCGAGCCGCGCCTGGCCGACCGCGCCGCCGAGAACGCCGCGGGCATCGAGGCTTTCTGCCGCGGCGCCGGGATTGACGTGAAGCAGCTGCCGGCGGACGCTGCGGCACGCATGTTGCAGCTGGCGGGAGTGCTGCTGCGTGAGGCGCTGCTGGGCCTGAAGGGACTGGCGCTGGCACAGCGCGAGATCCGCGATCAGACCCATATACAGGTCGGCAAGGAGGATCCGCAGCACATCGGGCTCACCGGCCTGCCGGTAGACGACCTGTTGCTGCGCTTGATGATCGGCCATGACCGGCGCGACCTCGACGCGGTGCAGTGGGTGCGCGACATGCTTGCCAGCACGCGCCGCCATGATCTTGCCACGATGCGCGCGCTGCACACAGCACTGGGAGAATTTCTGGCGCGCCTTGATCCCAGGGCGCTGGCCCAGATCGATGGCCGCGCCAGCGGCGCCGCCACCGGTAATGCCGATTCGGCCGGCCTGGCGGCGCGCTTTCGCAGCATTACCGAGATGCACGCCGGGAATTTTCCGCACCTGTTCGCCGAGGCTTTCGCCCGCGCCTTCGTGGCGGCGTTCAAGCAGAACAACGGCGATTACTCCAAATCCTGACGGCGCATCGCTGCCGCGCTAGGGCTGGTCGGCCCGCACCCGGACGACGGCGCCATCCAGTATCGAATCCGGCGGATTCAGAATGATCCGATCCTGCGCATCGACGCCGCTCAGCACTTCGACGATCGCTCCGTAATCACGGCCGATGGTGACGGTGTTGAGATGCACCTTGTTGTCAGCATCGACGATCGCGAGGTGCAGGCCGTCGCCGCGGAACAGCAGCGCGTTAGACGGAACGCGCCAGGTCTTCACGCCACCGGGCAGCGGCAGATGCACCATGGAATAGGCCCCCGGCAACAGCTCGCCGTTCGGATTGTCCGCGTCCAATTCCGTGAGCAGCGTGCGCGTGGTGGCATCGATCGACTGCGCGGTGCTCGCCACCCTGGCCGGATGACGCTCCTCGGGCCGCTCGATCGTCGTCAGGCTGGCGGACATGCCCGGCGTAATCCAGCTAGCATAGGCCTGGGGCACCTGCACGTAGACGCGCAGCCGGGTGGTGGCGCTCAGGTGAAACAGTTCCTGGCCGGTCGCGCTGCCCTCGGTTACCAGCGAGCCGACATCGATCTTGCGGGCAGTGACGACGCCATCGAATGGCGCGGTGATGCGGTTGAAGCCCTGCAACTGCTCGAGCCGCTGCAGGTTCTGCCGCGCCGACTCACTCTGCGCCTTCTTTGCCTCGGCATCGCCGACCGCGTTATCCACGTCCTGCGCGGCGACCAGCCCGGTCTTCTTCAGCTCCTGGAAGCGCTGCGCCGTGGTCTGCGACAGGCGGTTATTGGCTTCGGCGGTAGCAAGGTCGGCCCTGGCCTGCCGATACTGCGCGTCCACCTCTGGCGTCTCGATTTCCGCCAGCAGCTCGCCAGCCTTGACGTGCTTGCCGATATCGGCGTACCAGTGCTTGATATAGCCGTTGGTGCGGGCGTAGATCGGTGCATCGGCAAACGCTTGCACGTCGCCCGGCAGCACCAGTTCATCGCCGCCGTCGCTGTGCTTCGCCATTGTCACAAGCACGGTCGGTACCGAGGATTGCCGCGTCTCCTGCTTCAGGGCCGCGCGCGTTTGCACGCGCCAGAATACGCCCCAGGCGGCAATGATGATCGCGGCCAGCAGCACACACAGCGCGACGCGCTTCAGGCGCCGCAATGACGCCTGGGTCTTGGGTGTCTGGGTCAGGTTATCGCTGTCGGCCATGCATTGATCCTGCTAGGCGTGCGCCGGGGTGCCGGCGCTCCCGGGCTGGGTAAACCTGCTGTGAATCACGGCGAACACCACCGGCACGAATAGCAGCGTTGCAAACGTTGCAAACATCAGGCCGCCGATTACCGCGCGCCCGAGCGGCGCGTTCTGCTCTCCGCCCTCGCCCAGTCCCAGCGACATCGGCAGCATCCCAATTATCATCGCCAGGGCCGTCATCAGCACCGGCCGAAAGCGCACGAATCCGGCCTCGAGCGCGGCCGCCGTCGCGGACAGGCCGGCGTCCATGCGTTCGCGCGCGAAGCTGACGATCAGGATGCTGTTGGCGGTGGCGACGCCCAGGCACATGATCGCACCGATCAGGGCCGGCACGCTGATGGTAGTGCCGGTCACGAACAGCATCCACACCATGCCGGCAAGCGCCGCGGGCAGTGCGGTGATGATGATCAGCGGATCGAGCCAGCTCTGGAAGTTGACCACGATCAGCAGGTAGATAAGCACCACGGCACCGATCATGCCGAAGGCGAGGCCGTTGAACGACGTGCGCATGGTCTCCATCTGGCCGCGGATCGCCAGATCGCTGCCACGTGGCAGTTCCGGCCGCGAGCTTTCCACGATATCGCGCACTGCCGAGGCCACCGTGCCGAGGTCGGTGCCGTCCACCGAGCCATAGATGTCGATCACCGGTCGTGCGTTGTAATGACTGACAACCGCCGGGCCGACGCCGCGAGTGATGGTGGCAAGATTGGCCAGCAGCTGCTGCGAGCCGCCGTTGCCGGTAGTGATCGGAGTCGACGACAGGTCCTGCAGCGAGGTCAGGCGGTACTGCGGCGCCTGCGTGGTCACGCTGTACTGGATGCCGGTCGTGTTATCGACCCAGAACGTCGGTGCGGTCTGCTGGCTGCCGGAGAGCGAAATCAGCACGTCGGTGGCGACCTGCAGCTGCGTCAGGCCGACCTGCGAGGCGTTGGTGCGATCGACGTCAACATTGAATTGCGGATAGTCGTAAGCCTGCTGGATGCGCAGATCCGCCGCGCCCGGTATGGTCTTCAGCCTGGCCAGCAATTTGTTTGCAAAGCTGCGATCGGCCTCGACGTTGAAACCCACCACCTGCACGTCGAGCGGCGCGGGCAGGCCGAAATTCAGGATCTGGTTGACGATGTCAGATGGCAGAAAGGCGAAAGTGGTGTCCGGAAACTCATCGCGCAGGCGCGCGCGCAGTAGGCGCACGTACTCGGCCGTGCTGTGCCGGCGACCTTCCCGCAGTGCAATCATGATATCGGCATCGCCCGGCCCGACCGGAGCCGAGGTGCTGTAAGACAGATTGATGCCGCTGTACGGCACGCCGATGTTATCGATCAGGCTGTCGAGATCATGGGGGGGAATAATCTGACTGATCCTCGCCTCGATCGCATCACACAGCCTGGCGGTCTCCTCCAACCGCGTGCCGCTGCGCGCGCGCAGATGCAACCGCACCTGGCCGGCATCTACCGTTGGGAAAAAGTCACGGCCCAGCCACGGCAGCAGCAGGAACGCGGTGGCACCGATGATCATGAAGGCCAGCGTGAAGGCGAAACTGTGCTGCAGCGCGGTGCCGAGCAGTTCATGGTAACCCTCGCGAAAGGCTGCAAAGCGGCGCTCGAAACCGCGCTGGAAGCGCTGCATGAAACTGGTCGGTGGCTGTTCCAGATGCTGCGGCACGTGTTTGTGCAGCCAGTACATCGCCAGGGTCGGTACCAGCGTCCGCGACAGCACATAGGAGGTGATCATCGCGAACACCACCGCCTCGGCCAGCGGCACGAACAGGAAGCGCGACACACCCGACAGCAGGAACATCGGTATGAACACCACGCAGATGCACAGCGTCGACACTAGCGCCGGGACCGCGATTTGGTGCGCACCGTCGAGAATCGCCGGCTCGACCTCCTTGCCCTGCTCCAGATGCCAGTTGATGTTCTCAATCGCGACCGTGGCGTCATCGACCAGAATGCCGACCGCCAGCGCCAGTCCGCCTAGGGTCATGATGTTGATGGTCTCGCCGATCACCGACAGGCAGATGATCGAAGCCAGCACCGACAGCGGGATCGAGATCGTGATGATCAGCGTGCTGCGCCATGAACTCAGGAACAGCAGGATCATCAGTCCGGTGAGAGCGGCGGCGATGATACCCTCACGCACCACGCCATTGACCGCGGCGCGCACGAACAGCGACTGATCGCCGGTGAGCCCGACCTTGAAATCCTCCGGTAGTTGCTTCTGGATCCCCGGCAGCAGCCGCTTGATGTCCCCGATGACCTGCAGCGTCGAGGCACTACCGGTCTTCAGCACCGACATCAGCACCGCATGCCGGCCGCCCACGCGCACCAGGTTGGTCTGGGGGCTGGAACCGTCATGCACGTTGGCGACATCGCGTACATACACCACGGTGCCGTTGACGGTGCGTATCGGGGCGTTGTTGAGGTCTTCAGGCTTGACCGGGCTGGAGTTGAGCTTGATATTGTATTCGATGTCGCCGATTTTTTCGGTGCCGGCCGGAATGATCAGGTTCTGAAATCCGATCGCGTTGCTGACGTCTACCGCTGACAGGCCCTTGGAGCGCAGCGCCTCCGGATTGATGTCCACGGCCACCTGGCGCTGCTTGCCGCCATAGGGGTATGGCAGCGAGGCGCCCTGGACCGTCGCCAGTCCGGGCCGGATGATCGAATTGCCGAGGTCGAACAGGGTCGCCTCGGATAATGTCGAGCTCTCCAGCGCCAGCTGCAGAATCGGTACCGTCGACGCATTATAAGCGAGGATAAACGGCGGGGTCGTGCCGGGCGGCGCCTGCCGCAGCAATGCCTGCGACACGCCGGTGATCTGCGCATACGACAGATCCTCGTTGACCATCGGCTGGAAGAAATACTTGACCACACCCATGCCGGGCAGCGACTGCGATTCGGTGTGTTCGATGTCGTTGACCGTGGTCTGGGCATAGCGTTCGGCGTTCCCCACGATGCGATTGGCCATGTCCTCGGGCGGCAGGCCGATGTAGGTCCAGATGGTGCTTACCACCGGTATATTGATCGCCGGAAAGATATCGGTAGGTGTACGCAGGATCGTGAATACACCCAGCAGCACGATCAGCAACGCCAGCACGATGAACGTGTATGGGCGTCGCAGCGCAAGTCTTACGATCCACATCGATTACGAGTCTCGATTGAAGCCAACGACGCCATACCCGGCAGGTCACACCGGCCGGAGCAAGTTTTTCCTGCAACTGGATTGTCGCATTATGCCCGCAACGGCGCCGCTCCGCAGCAGCGCGGCGGAGGCCAGTCATTTCCGTGCCCACGTCAATGTCAGCTTTGACTGACAGCGATCAACTTATGTGGCGGAGAGGGTGGGATTCGAACCCACGTGCCGGTTTAACCCGACCATCCGATTTCGAGTCGGCGCCGTTATGACCGCTTCGGTACCTCTCCCTGGAGAGCCTGCTATTCTAGCGTAGTGATGGAAACAATGAGACCAAAGCTACAGGGTGCACGGCGGCTGCGCGACCGAGGCAGGGTTTCGCCGCTCGCGGCCGCGATTGCAGCCGCATTGCTGCTGTCGTCGTGCGCGCATCCGCAAAGCGCGCTGCAGCGTATCCGCGCCCGTGGCGAGTTACGGGTCGTCACGCTCAATGCCCCGACCAGCTATTACCTGGGCGCCCAGGGGCCGCAGGGCTTCGAATACCGCCTCGCCAGCGCATTTGCGCGCCAGCTGCAGGTCAGGCTGGTGATCGAGCCGCTGCCGGATGAGCCCGCCATGCGCGCGGCGCTGAGCGGCGGGCGAGCGGACATGGCCGCGGCACAGATCAGCCCGGACGCTGCCTGGCTGCATGCCGGTGTGGCGACCGATGATTATGATCAGATTCTGCAACTGGTAGTGCAGGCTCGCGGCAAATTGCACGCGCACGACGTCAGCGGCCTGCAGCTGGCCAACGTCGTGGTGCGCGATGAGAGCCCGCAGCTCGCACTGCTAAGTTCGATCAAGAGCCACGAGGTGCCCGATCTTTCCTGGGTCGCGCTCAAGCCGGGCCAGCCCGACCCGCTCGACGTGCTCATCGAAGGCGATGCCGACTATGCCATCGTCGACGCGAATGAATTCGAATTTGCGCGTCACCTGTATCCCGACGCCAGCGTCGCCTTCACGCTGCCCGACCCGCGGCCACTGAAATGGATCGTGCGCGCCGATGCAACCGACCTGGCGCAGGCGGCCAACGGATTTTTTGTCAGCGCCAAAGCATCGGGCGAGTTTGCGCGCATCGCGCGCGACGCGAGCGCCGAATCGCGCGGCTTTGATTATGAGGATGCCCACCGCTTCCAGGCCGACATCGCTGCACGCCTGCCGCAGCTGCAGGCGATGTTCGAGGAGGCCGCGCAGGCCACGGGCCTTGACTGGCGGCTGCTGGCCGCGGTCGGCTACCAGGAATCCAAATGGCAGACCCATGCGGCCTCGGCCGACGGTGCGCTGGGCATCATGATGCTGACCACCGATGCGGCCAGCACGGTCGGGGTCAAGGACCGTGCCGATCAGTGGCAGAACATTCTTGGCGGCGCCAAATACCTGGCCCAGGTGATCGCCGCCATTCCCAATCGCATCGGCGAGCCGGATCGTACCTGGCTGGCGCTTGCGGCCTATAACGTCGGTTACGGGCACCTGGAGGATGCGCGGGTGCTGGCGCAGATGCGCGGCAAGGACCCCGACTCCTGGAATGTCGTGCGCGCCCAGCTGCCGCTGCTGGCCGATGAGCGTTGGTACTCTCGCGTCAAACGCGGCTATGCCCGCGGCTGGGAGCCGGCCGGATTCGTCGAGCAGGTGCGCCAGTACCTGGCGGTGCTCGAGTGGACGGGCACCACCACCCTGGCGCGCGTGCACCAGCCTGCAGAGCTGCCGCTGATGCCCACGGCATCCGAGACCAGCGGGTTCTGATCAGCGGCCGCGCAGTGCCGGCTGCGCTGCTAGTCAGGAGCGTCGCTGCTCAAAAAAGCCGCGCAGCAGCTGTCCGCACTCGTGCTCCAGCACGCCGCCGAACACCTCGACGCGATGATTCACGCCGGCCAGCCGGAAGACATCGACCAGTCCGCCCGCACCGCCGGCCTGCGGATCGAAGGCACCGAACACCACACGCTGCACGCGTGCGTGCACGATTGCCGCCGCACACATCAGGCATGGCTCGAGCGTCACGTACAGCGTGGTCGCCGTGAGCCGGTAGCTTCCCCGCACCCGCGCGCCGGCGCGCAGCGCCTCGATTTCGGCGTGCGCGGTCGGATCGCAGGCAGCGATGGGCCGATTGGCGCCGCTGGCGACGACGGCCGCGTTGTGTACCAGTACTGCACCGACCGGGACCTCGCCGGCCGCCTGGGCCGCGCGCGCCAGCTCCAAAGCGCACCGCATGAAGTCGACATCAGCGCGCATGCAATCGCCTCGGACTGCGGGAAGGAGAACTCCAAGTATGAACGTGCAGCGCTGCTCTTTGACAGCCCCGCTGCTCGCACCGCCAGGTTGGCGCCGGCGGTCCCCGGCCTGCAGCCGTGCTTCAGGCTGCGGTCTGTGCCGCGGGCGCAGGCAGGCGCAGCTTGTGCGCGGCGCCGTCCCAGCGGCCGTGACGCCACATCGCCGCGCCCGCGGCCGCCGGCACCGGCTGACTGATCAGGTAGCCCTGTGCCTCGGTGCAGCGCCAGCGGCACAGCGCATCCCACTGGGCGGCCGATGCCACGCCCTCGGCGATCACCTTCAGCCCCAGCGAACGGCCGATGCCGAGGATGTTGAATGCCAGGCTGCTCTCGGCCTGCTCCTCGCCGATGCCCGATATAAAGCTGCGATCGATCTTCAGGATGTCCAGCGGCAGCCGGCGCAGATACGACAGCGATGAGTAGCCGGTGCCAAAGTCGTCCAGCGCGATCTGGCAGCCGAGCCGGCGGATCTCGGCCAGCAGCTTCATTGCCGATTCGGCGTCATCGATCAGGCAGCTCTCGGTCAGTTCAATCTGCAGGAACAGCGGTTCGATGATCTGTCGGGTACAGGCGCCACGCAGGCTGGCCACCACGTCTCCGGTCACCATCTGCTGTGGCGATACGTTAACCGCCACCTGCACCAGGCCGAGTCCATCGGCGCGCCACTGGGAAATCTGCTCCGCCGCGCGCTCGATCACCCATTCGCCCAGCCGCGCGATCAGGCCGGTACGTTCGGCAATTGGAATGAATATCGCCGGCGGCACGAACAAGCCCTTCTGATGCTGCCAGCGCAGCAGCGCCTCAAATCCGACGATGCGACCATCCGGTATCGACAGCTTCGGCTGATAGTGCAACTGCAGCTGTCCGCGCTCGATCGCATGGTGCAGTTCAAATTCTAGCCGGGCCTGCTCGCGCGCGCGCACTACCGCCGCGGTAATTGTTCCCGGGCCATCGCACTCACTCATCGAGAAGTAATCACATGCCAGGCTGGCAGCTTTGAGGATCACATCCGGGCTCGAACCATCCTTGGGCCAGGTGGCCATGCCGATGCGGGTATTGATGAGCTTGAGCCGTTCATCGGCATTGACCGCGTTGCGGGTGGCCTCCAACAGGCGACTCAGCGGGCCAACCAGGCTCTGGTCGTCGGTCATGTCAGGTATCAGTACCACGAACTCGCCGCCCGCCAGCCGCGCCAGCACCTGTTCCTTGTTGGGATTGATGCGCACCACACCCGGCACGTTGCGCAGGCTGCTCTCGATGCCTTCTGCAAAAGCACGCAGCGACACTCCGCCGGTCTCGTAGCCGTGGTGGCGATAGAAGTCTGCCAGCCCCTGCAGCCGCAGCAGCAGGATGGTGCCTTTCTTATGCTCCTGGCCAATGCGCATCAAGGACTGCAGCACGCGATCGCCGTGCCGCAGGCCAAGTGTGGTATCGAGCAGCCGATTGGCGGCGTCCGAGGTGGATCTGGATTCCACCGGTGTGACGTCCTGAATCACCAGGTCGAGCCGGCGCGGCGGCGTGCCCGCGGTCCCATGGCTCGGATGGCCGGTCACGCGCACGCGACGTTTGTGCAGGCGATCGATCCGCACGTCGTACTCGGCCTCAAATCCCATGCCCGATTCGAACGCACCGCTGACGGTGTCGAGCACCCGCTGACGATCCGGTTCGTCGCTGTGATCGAATAGCTTCTGCCAATGGATCGGTTGCACGCGACTGCGACGGCTGGCCGGGGTGTCGGCGCCGGGCAGCGCCAGCAGCACCGCGAGCGTATCGTTCACGCGGCAGGTCTGGCTCTCGGTATCGATGGTCACCAGCTCGACGCGGCTCAATTGCAGCAGCGTTCCCAGGGCGGACTGGTCACGACGCAGCATCGCCAGCAGCAGCAACTGCTCTAGACGATCGACAATCAGGTCCCAATCGAACGGTGCGGTGAACTGTGCGGCGAGCTCCGCCGGCGCGGCCGCGAGCGGCTTGCCGCTGAGCAGAACGATGGCGGGTGGGTTGCTGGTGGCGGCCTCAAGCAGGCGCGAGCACAGCGCGGCAGCATTCTGGCTCGCTCCGTCGGCGATGATCAGGACCACCGCCGGATACCCGTTGGCAATCGAGGCCGCCGCCGCCGCGGCATCCTTCAGCTGCAGGAATGGATACGTCAGCCGCAGCAGCGACTTCTTCGCGGCCCGCCCGTCCGCGGCGCCGGTCGGATCCAGTATCAACAGCGGCGGCTTCTCGCCCGCAATCAGCATGCTTTGCGACCCCTGAACTATGGCCGTTGCCAACTTGGCGCAATATCCGGCCCGATATATACGCTGGTTACGCCGCGCTCTGCTGTTAGCTGCATCCCGGAACCGCTCCAGATGCACTCCGGCGGCGGCCCGGTCTGAGTGCCAACGATGCAGTGGCTAAAGTTTCCGCCGCGCTTGCCGATAACGCCGCCCGCACGGCAATTCCCAGTGGTTTCATCAGCATGCACGCGCCAACCGGGGCGGCAGCCTGCCCCGCATCCACGCTGGGGGCTGTCACTATGGTGTCAGGAACGAGACCGCGGGCATGGTGGGCGGAATCACGCCAAGTCGCAGCGTCCACACCAGGCCGCGGCGCAGCCGCGACAGATCTTTGCGCAGGCTGGTGTAGTCGACCAGGATCTGCCGGCCCCAGGTCAGGACCTTTTCACCCTCGGGCGTGAGGCCGACGAAGTGGTGGTCGCGCAGCACCAGGCGCGCTTCCAGGCCCGATTGCCGCCGGGAAACGGTGTTCCCTGACGCCGTACAGCGCGCGTTCTCCACCCTCATGTACGGCGAACTCTCCGGCTGTCAGCTGCAGGTCGGCCGCCGTCTGCGCGAGACGCCCGAGCTCTGCGTCAGGGAGCGCTGAGAACAGCGGAATCGCGCGCACCTCGTCGGCAGTCAGCATGATTCGATCATGCGTCGATGCCCTGACTCGGATCCTTGCTTTATTTCACCTGCGAGACGGTCCGAAGGTAAGGCTTATGCGTCTTGAATCCCTGCGGGTACTTTTGCTTTGCCGCATCGTCGGACACGGATGTTGGGATGATGACGTCCTCGCCGGGCTTCCAGTTGACCGGCGTGGCGACATTCTCACGGGCGGTCAGTTGCATCGAGTCCAGCACACGCAGGATTTCGTCGAAATTGCGGCCAGTGGACATCGGATAAGTCAGCATCAGCTTGATCTTCTTGTCCGGCCCGATGATGAAGACTGAACGCACCGTTGCATTGGTTGCAGCAGTGCGACCGTCGGAGCTGCCGGCTTCCTCCGCAGGAAGCATGTTGTACAGTTTTGCCACGTTCAGGTCGGTATCGCCAATCATCGGATATTTCACCTTGGCGCCCTGCGTTTCCTCGATGTCGCTCAACCATTTGCCATGGCTTTCCACCGGATCGATCGACAGTCCGATCAGCTTGGCATTGCGCTTGCTAAACTCCGGTTCAATTTTCGCCATGTAGCCCAATTCGGTCGTGCACACCGGAGTGAAATCCTTGGGATGCGAGAACAGGATCGCCCAGCTGTTGCCAATCCATTGATGGAAATCGATCGGGCCCTGGGTGGTGTTGGCCTTGAAGTTCGGCGCGGTGTCGTTGATGCGGAGGGACATGTAATAACTTCCCACAGGTTAAGAAGGGGGAAAATGATACTGCAACCGGCCGCAACGCGCAGGATAAGACCATACAGCAGCGCGAAAAGCCCGTTACTTGCAGGCTTTTGAGCAATCTATGATCCTGGGCGATCGTTGCATTTCAGTGCGTTGCGCCCGAGCCAATGCAAAAACGATAGCTTCCGAGAAAGCTTGCGTTCGCTCCCACTCAATAATCTCCTGGCGCTGTAACTTGCTGATGGAAGAGAACTTTCAAGAGAGCACTGCTCGCAATACCGCACCGAAGACTCGTAAGTCGGTATTTCGCCTGCTCCCGCACACCGCCGCCGGCAGTGAGCAAAGCACATTCGGCGTCGAGTGCATCAGTTCTTCATTGTTCTCGGGCCGCCAATGCTCGGCGCAGGTGCCGGTGAAGGTAGTTGTCATGACGTGCACTGGTGTCAAGCCCAGCGGCTTAGGTCGCCGTGATGCACTCGCAGTTTGAGTGCACCGCAGTCGGACGGCTAGAAAACGAAGAAAGCCTGTACCGCGAACGCAAACGCGTAGCGACTCGCCTCCCCGACCGAACTGGCGTCTACGGTCCATGACCCGCGAACCAACACTCGCTCGAATGCGCTAGCGCCAAGGCCCGGCTCTGTTTGTCTTCTGTGCGCGTGAAAGGATTTGCAGACGGTTACGTTATTCTTCATATTATTCTCTTAGGATATAACGCCAGCGTGAAGCGCTCGCGCTACACATATATCGTCAACATACGGGGATCATCATGGTTCAACTTGCCGACGCCGACATCACCACGCGCGAAGTACTTAGCTGGGAGGGCATCCATGTCTTTCATCACCCGATCTCTTCTTGCTCGCAGAAACTGCGCATCTTTCTCAATCTCAAGGGCATTGAGTGGCAGTCACACGTGGTCGATATGCAGAACAAGCAGAACTTGACTCCGTGGTATCTCGGTATCAATCCGCGCGGCCTGGTGCCCACACTGGTTCATGACGGGGCCGTCCATATCGAGAGCAATGACATCCTGGTTTATCTTGAGCACATATTTCCAGAGCCGCGACTGATACCTGTCGGCATGGAAGATCAGATGGCGGAGTTACTCAGGCACGAGGACGATCTGCACCTGGACTTGCGGACGCTGAGTTTCAAGTTCGTGTTCGCGCCACCCGGTCCGCCAAAGTCTGAGGAGGATCTGAAACGCTATGCAACCGCCGGTTCCGGCACCGTGCAGGGCAGAAGAGACGCTGCCAAGGATGAGCAGATCGCTTTCTGGCAGCAATTCATTACCGGCGGCGGTATCAGCGACGACGTCGCGCGCCAGAGCGTGCGAAAATTCCATAGCGAATTTACCGAGCTGGAACGACGGCTCGCTGATCGGCCGTACTTGCTCGGTACCAATCTAACCGTGCTGGATATTGCGTGGTTTATCTATACCAATCGGCTGATACTCGCCGGTTATCCAGTGATGCGACTGCATCCGCACTTGGCTCAGTGGTTCCAGCGAATGCACCAACGCCCCGAGTTCGCCAAGGAAGTGGCGTTGCCACCGGCTGCCGAACAGCATTTTGCTGAGATTCGCAGGGCACATGCCATGGCGGGAAGGACTTTGCAACAGATCGCTGGTCTGTGATGCCCAAGACGCAAGCGCGATCGACCAGGGCCGGCAGTTGGCATTCAAGCTTGCGAATGATCCACCGTTCTACCGTTCACCGCGTATGCGCTGCTGCCCAGCACAATTAACGTCGCGCTCAGTTCGTTGACTGTTCTTGACATTTGCATTCCACGGCGGTGACGCCACGATTGCAGCCAGCCGCAGTTGCCGACATCGGCCCCAGCAACTGATAATCTCCGAAGAAATCACAGTCACGTTGCCGCCGCGCAGTCCCCGGGAGTTCATATGGAGCTTTATCACAACAGCATGTCGGTCTGTTCGCAGAAAGTGCGGCTGGTGCTGCGCGAGAAGCATCTCAGGCCGGCCGAGCACAATCTGAACTTACGCGCCGGTGACTCGACGCGAGCCGAATACCTGAAGCTCAATCCCAATGGCGTGGTGCCGACCCTCGTCGACCGCGGCGCGGTCATCGTCGAATCCACCGTAATCTGCGAATACCTGGAAGATGCCTATCCCGATCCGCCAATGCGACCGAAGGACATGGTGCAACGTGCTGCGATGCGCATCTGGACGCAGCGTGTCGACACCGGCTTGCATACCGCCTGCGGCGTCACCAGTTTCGCAGTCGCATTTCGCCGTCAATTACTGCAACAGCCCGCAGAAGCCATTGAGCAATACATCGCGAGCAAACCTATTCCTGAAATGCGCGAGAACATTCGCCAGACGCTCAAGCTCGGCGTGCAGGCGCCACAGGTCGCGATCGCACTCAAGACTTACGATCGCGTGATCGGACTCATGGCGGATCAACTGGACCACACGCCCTGGCTGGCAGGAGGCGAATACAGTCTTGCGGATGTGGCGCTGCTGCCGTACGTGTGCCGGCTCGAGCATCTCGCGATGTCTTGGATGTGGGAACATCGCGCAACCGTTGCCCAATGGCTCGAGCGCTGTCGGGCGCGCTCAAATTACGTCGGCATCGCCGATTATCTCGATGAGCACTATCTGACACTCATGCGCGAAAGCGGCGAGTCGGCGCGCCCTGCACTCGAAGCTATATTGCGTACATAGGCAGCCCCGCTCAAGGGCGCGTATTGAAGTTGCCGACGCAGTTGAACATCGACACCGCCCACAGCGAGCCAGGCAAGCCCGATTCGTGGAACGGGCCATACGGTGAACTAATCTTACCGTCAGATCTAGCGGCAAGAAAGGCTGCTCGGGGGCGATAGAATCCGATTGATATCGGAACGGTCGCAGTGCTTCGGCAGCCAGGCGCCGCGTACTCGCATGAAACATCGTGTCCGGTGAAAAATTGCGACCGCTGCAATTGCGCGAGGCCGAGGAATCCGACAGCCAAGTGGTTTTACGGAAAGAACAAATGACCCTGTAGCTGATCAGCGAGAAGGCCTCACACGTTTCGTGTCTCGAAGCCGGCTGGTTGGTGCCATGCTTTGTATGGCGCGGCCGCTGACGCTGTCACTTCCGGACGCTGATCATCGGCCGACGATCACGTCAATTCCTGACAAGACGACTTCCAATTGACGCCTCGGAATTTTCCCCACCCGCTCAACAAGCTGGCGCTTGTCCAAGGCCACTATCAGCGATACGTTCGCGACAGAGTCTTTCGGCAAGCTGGTCAACCGCTGCGGACAACCGCACATTCCCTGGCTCGCTTCCATTTGAGATTGCTGGTCAGCAGCGACGGGACGCAGTCTCCAAAACGCTGCGCTTGCCTTTGTCAGCCACATCCCGCGGGCTCGTGAGGCGATCGCTCGAACTCTGGCGGAACTCGACAATCGCTAATCGACCTGGGAGTCACTCGCTGCCTGTATCAACTCGATTATCCCTCAAATGATGGAGAGACATCATGGCGATCAACAAAGCGCTCATACCGGCTACCGGGTTGGCAATGAAGAGCAAGGTTCGTTTTCCAAACGAGAGCGATGAATATCGAGGAGCTCGCGAAGCGTTGCTGGTCGAGGAAATCGAACTCAGACGCCACATCGAACGAGTGGCAGTACAACGACGCCAACTGCCGCGAGGTGGGGAGGTGATGGTCGACTACCGCTTCGATGGGGAACACGGGCCGGTGACGCTGGCCAACCTATTTGGCGACAAGCGCACACTGATCGTCTACAGCTACATGTTTGGACCGCAGCGCGAACGTCCCTGTCCGATGTGCACCTCGCTCATGAGTTCATGGGAAGAAAAGGTTCCCGACATCGAGCAACGCGTCGCCTTAAGCATGGTAGCTCGCTCGCCGATCGAGCGACTGGTCGCGGCCAAGCGAGCGCGCGGGTGGACGAAGCTGAAGCTCTATTCTGACAACGACGGCAACTTCACCCGCGACTATGTCAGCGCCGAAGATGCGGACGTCCCCGCCTACAACGTCCTCGCGCGAAAGGACGGTGCGATTCGTCATTTCTGGAGCGCAGAGATGGGCAGCGAAACGGCCGACCCGGGCCAGGACCCGCGTGGTGCGCCGGACCTGGATCCACTCTGGACCATTTTAGACACCACGCCTGAGGGCCGTGGGGCCGACTGGTATCCGAAACTGGAATACGGAAAGAACAAATGACCCTGTAGCTGGGCGACACTTCCGGCACCTCGTTCACGGTCCCTCTCGAGCTCAGATCCAGCGGCTCGTAAGGCGGATGCGACCGGTGCGCGGTGATGAAGTCGCTCAGGGACACGGACGTGGATCAGCCGCGCACCCTGGCCAAGCGCCTCACGGTCGAATAGGCGGTGGCCAGACCAGACACGGGTAAATCCCATGGACAAGCGGCGCCGAGCAGGTATAAAGAGGACGTCACGAACTGGGGGGAAGCACATGAGAAGTGCGGCTATTGCAATTGTCGTCGTCGCGGCAATGCTCGTCCAATCGGTGTATGCGGCCGACGCGCAAGGCGCCGCCAACGTGGAACTCGTCAAGACATACGTCAGAGCCGTGCGCGTGGCCACCTTCGGCAACAATCCTGATCAAGACTTGCGACCGGTTGCGGAAAGATACGTGAGTGAAGACTATGTCGAGCACACGTATCCCATGGATCGGCCTGGACGCGAAGGCTACATCCAAATGATGCTGAAGCGGGCCGCCGCACGGCGCAATCCTCCTGCCTCGTCCAATATCGCGGCACCCGCCGCGGGCGTACGTTCGCTGGATGCGGTGTTGTCGTTGAAAGAACGCTACATGAGCGACGGCGAGTACGTAATTTGGGCAACCGAGTTGCCCGTCGCCGATCCCAAGGGTGCGCCGACCATGAGTTTCAACATGGTTCATATCGTCGACGGCAAAGTGACCGAACATTGGGCCTCAGGCTAGGTGTTAACATGATTAGTGCGAAATCGATGACGGCGGTTCTGGCAATGGCGGTGGCTGCGCCAGCGTTGGCGCATCATTCTGCAGTCATGTACGACGAAACAAAAACGGCCACCGTCGAGGCAACGATCGCAAAGGTGGAATGGCAGAACCCACACATCACGATCTGGGCGTATGTCTCCAACCCGCAAAAATCCGAAGGTTATGAGCTTTATGGTTTTCAAAGCGGCAGCATCAATATTCTGACGCGCGGCGGCTGGACCAAGGACACGCTCAAGAGCGGCGAGAAAGTCACCATCGAATACTTTCCATTGAAAGACGGACGCCCCGGCGGCTCGCTGGTCAAAGCCGTGCATGCGGACGGCTCTGTGAATACGGGCGACCCGCTCGCTATCAGGTTTGCCGAACTCAAAAGACGCAGTGCGCCGCCCGCTCAGCCCAATTCGCCCGCGGAGACCTCACCATCGGAAGGCGCCAAGTGACAATTCAGAGAGGACGAATCGCGCGGCTTGCTGTTTTTTCTGCACTTGCCGCCACCACGCTGCTGGCCGCTCCCACCTGGGCTGCCGGCAAGACGACTGCAGCCCGAGGACCCGATCTGAGCGGTTGGTGGCTGGTTGAAATGGGCGGCAATCGCCCGCCGTCTGGGCCGGCAAGCACTTCACCCAGTACTCCCGCCGGTGCCCCTGCCGCTCCGCCCGGAGCGAATGTCTCCAGCTCTGCAAGTCCGTCCGACGCCCGCGTCGTTTTCGGTCAACCGCCATTCAAACCCGAATATAAAGAGCTGGTGCGCAAATACGCGGCCTATGAAATGGGCGAACTCAAGGAAAAACCGCCGGGGACCAAGGCGTTCAAGACCTGCGGCCAGTTCCGCTTCAGCGGCCTCTTCATCGCCGATGCGGAAGCAGCCATCGAGTTCCTGACGACGCCCGGCCGAATCACCATCACCGATGAGCTGGGACAATTGCGACGCATTTACATGGATCGCAAGTTGCCCGCCGAGCTGGATGAAGCGTACGCGGGCACTTCGGTCGGCCATTGGGAGGGACAGACACTGGTCATCGAGACCGCCGGCATGAACCGTCACAACCAGTTCTTGGTGCTCGCCGGCGGCATTCCCATCGGCACCGGTGCGCACAGTGTCGAACGCCTGCGCTTGATTGCGCCGGATCTCCTGCAGATCGAAAGCCTGGTGACTGCGCCGGAGACTTTGACCGAGCCCTACAAGGTCGTCACGACGCTGCGGCGCGATCGCAACCACACGCCGCATGAATTCAGCTACTGCAACGATGACGATCGGTATTTAGACCCCTCGTCTGGCGCAATCTTTTTCGATTTGACGCCGCCCGGCGATTTGCCGCCGCCGCCCAAGTAAACGCAGCGGCGTTGCCAGCCGGATCGACCTGCGACTACTTCAGCCGCTCCCGAATCTTGTTGATGCCCGCATCCGCGCATTGCTCGTCGAGATCGCCGCCGGGCGCGCCGGCTACCGCGATGGCGCCGATCACCTCATTGCCGACGCGAATCGGCAGACCCCCGCCCAGCAACAGAAAGCCGTCGATCATCTTGAGATCGGTGAGACCGGGATTCTTTTCGATGATGCCCATCATGACATTGGTGCTCTGCTGCAACGTTGCCGCGGTGTATGCCTTGCGGCGGCTGGAATCGGCCGTGTGTGGACCGGCGCTGTCGCTGCGTAACAAGACTTTCACATTGCCGGCGCGATCCACTACGGTCACCGACACTTTCCAACCTTTTTCCGCACAAAATTGCATGGCCGCAGCGGCCGCGTCGCTGGCAAGTCCCAGGGAAATATTTTTTTCCACGCGCACATCTTGCGCCATGGCATCGGGTGCCAATATCAGCATCGCTCCAGCAGCAAAGGTTGCGCATCGAATGATCATGATGATTCCCCCTATTAGGACAATCCAAGGTGTGCCGCGAATAGTACTTTCAAAGACCCTGTTTGCGGAGACAGAGCCTCCGCCACGGCCCGAACGACGGAGTAGAGTCTGATGGCCGCCTCTGCAAGGCCGTGATCGCCCGTCAGTCCCGCTCCCTCACCCTGAAAATCCCCCCCGACCACCCCGGCGGCAGACCTCGATGGCGATGCCAGCTACCAACTCGAAGCTGCGCTTACCGCTAAGCTATGAACCGCATACCGGCAATCCCATGATGGTGGTCACGCTAGGCATCCGCCTAGGGATCGCGCATCTACCGCTATTCGGCGTTGTCAGTTCATCATGACAAGTTCGCAAAGGCAAAGCCGGGCAGATAGAACGCAGCCGCAAGGCACCGATTGCCGCTCGCGCCTAACTCTGGCACGCTGACGCATCCGCAGCGTCAAGCAAGGCCGGCCCATCTATGAATCGAAGGGGACGGCAATTCCATTATCGCGGGGCAAAAAGCACCCGAGTTTTCTGCAGACACCGAAATCCATGAGGGGAATGCCATATGAAGTTGCGTAGTTACATGGCGCTTGCGTTCATCTCGACGGCACTGAGTTGCGCTGCAAGCTCAGCGGCGCTCGCCAAAGGGCTGACCGATGAGCAAAAGCTGGTGGAGCGTAGCAAGATTGAAGAGCTGATCAGTCGCAGCACCTGGGCCTTCGACACGCAGGACGTCGACGCTTGGCTGGCCACGTTTACAGCGGACGGCGAATGGCTCACCCAATTCGTGTCATGCAAGGGTAAGGAAGCTCTGCGCGCCTACTTCACCAGGCTTAGCTGCCTGGGCGTGCCGGGAGGGGCGGCGGCACCCGGCGCTTCACCCATGGGCCCTGCTCCGGCGGGCGCGGCGGGCGCCCCAGGCGGTCCACCGCCCGCTAGCGGTGCGGGGCCCGGTGAGCCGACGGCCGCCCCGGGCGTTGGCGGGTCTTTGGGCGGCCTGGGACGTGGGGTGCGCATCATCACCAGTCCTATGTATGATTTTATCGACGATCACACAGTCAACTACCGGGCCTACTACATGACCATCTACAGCAAAGTGAACACTCAAGGTCCGCCGAGCGGATCAGTGGGCTCAGTGGGTCACTACGATCACACCCTCGTCAAAGTGAACGGTACCTGGCTCATAAAGCGAGCCCAGCTCAAGCACTGAGCAGTGAATGCTTAAGTAAATTTCTTAACAACCTGACTTGAGGCGCAATGCCGAAAAAGCTCGGCGATTTCGCGTTGGAAAGGGCCGATCGTTGCGGCCGAAAAGCCGCATCGGCGTGAGATGGAAGCTCTGCAAGCTCACCGCATTGGATAACTCGCGGGTGAGTCGCGGTGCCGTTGCAATCGCGCAACGCAAGGCAAAATGCAATTTCTCTCTGCAGATGCTTATCATGTCAGAGTAATATCGACATCCGGAGACCGCCATGAAGACCACTAGGCGCCGCATCATTCTGGCGCTGTGCAGCGGTGTATTGCTCGGCTTGTGGCAGAGCATGTCCGTGGCGGCGCAGCCGCTCAACATTACCGTGTACGGTGGCACTGGCCGTATCGGCCAGCGCATCGTTGACGAGGCGCTCAGCCGCGGCCACATCGTTACAGTGGTAGTGCGGAATCCATCGCCCACTGCCGCTGAACGCGCGCGCTTGACCGTGATCAAGGGGGACATACTCGACACCCGCGGCGTCGCCGAGCAAATGGCCGGACAAGATGCCGTGGTTAGCGCCGTTAGTGGCTTCAATTTGGGCGAGGATTTTTTCCCCAAGGTCGCACAGTCCCTGGTAACGGCGGCGCGCGGCGCGGCCGGCAGGGCGCCGCGCATTCTGTGGGTGGGAGGATCCAGCTCGCTGCCCGAGGAGGCGGGCGGCAAGGCGCAGGTGGAGATAAGCCCGAAGGCGTTGCCTTTTCAAAAGGGCAAGCTGGATGCAGTGAATTACTTCGGCGACGTCAAAGATGTCTCGTGGACCATATTGACCCCGCCGACGAACATCGAGCCCGGTACCCGAACCAATAAATTCCGCATCGGTAACGACATTTTGTTGAAGGACGCGCAAGGCGAGAGCCGCATTTCCATGGAGGATTTCGCAGTGGCCCTGCTCGACGAGATCGAAACGCCGAAGCACGTCCACTCGCAATTTACGGTTGCTTATTGAGGATGGCGGCCGCGTGCGAGATCCACGTTCATGCCATTAACGCGTTGGCGGGGCGGCGGCAAATCCTCCGGTGCTCTCATGTCGAAAAAAAGATTTCACCGGTGTCCGGATTGAGATACTTATCGTTGTCATCGGGGTAAGCGAATTCATGCGGCGTGAACAACTTCAACATTCGGGCTGCGGCGCCGTCGATCTACTATTGATCGGGTCAGTGCTGCTGACCTCCGATGCTGTACTGTGGACCTTGGAGAAGAATCTTGAAGCTCTCGCTGCACGCTTCGAGATCTCGTTTGGCTGACCGCCCCGGATATTCCGGAGAGGCCTTTGGGTGAATCACCCCGCAGGAGTTGCTGGAAGACGCGCGAAGCTATGCGTCGGTCGTGCTCGCGTAAAGGCAAAGCTCTCCGGATCAGTCACCAGCTCGCAGCGCCTGGTCTCGAGAAATCAATGTTCGTCCGTGGTCGAAGACGTTCTAGGCCGCTAAGCCGCCGAGATTCCGGATGTTCTCAGCAATTGTAACGTGATCGTCACTCACAATGACCGACAACCCCATTTGACAAAATCACTCCCACTCAATCGTCGCCGGCGCCTCTAAGTACTTGAATGCAGATGACATCGCTTCGTGGCGGGTCAATATTACCGGCATGTTGACCGTCAGGACATTCCGCTTGGACGCGATAGAAGTTGATAGATGCCGAAAGGGTCGAGGTGCTTTGGCAGTCATGCGAAGCGAATTTCAATGTCTAACAGGTAGGGGCTGGAATGTCGTGATTCGTGGCCCGGTGGCAAGGCACTGTGCTGGTGCTGTTGCTGGTAATGTGACACGGCTATGGGATTTGCTATAAGGTCGCGCAAGCTCAAATTTCATTGAGGGGGTATTCGTGCGATCAACAAATGCGTTTCTGACTTCAGCCCTGGCAACGGGAATATTCATGGCGCAGGTATCGGTGGCGCAGGTGCCGCCGCCCGGCGCCCCCCCGGGCGGAGCCCCACCCGCGGGGGCCATGCGCCCAGCCAGCAAGGATCCGACGGCGGCGCCCGCGGGAACTTACGCCCTAGATCTGGAGCACCACGCGGTGATAGCGCGGGCCTCGCACGGAGGGGTGTCTTTCAACGTGCTGCGCTTCGCCGCCAAACAAGGCTCGCTAGTATGGGACCCGTCTAATCCGGGCAAAATCACGCTGGAAGTGACCGTCGATGCCAAGCCGATCACCGACCCCATCGTTTACCGCATCAAAATTGAATCCGATGCGATGCTTGATACCGCTAAGTTTCCGGAAATAAAGTTTGTATCGACAGCCGTGCGCGCGATGGGCGGCAATCGCTACGAAATTGATGGTCAACTCACCTTGTTGGGGATGACGAAGCCGGCACAGATTCAAGCCAGCTTCGTCGGCACTGGGCGAAGGATCCCAACGGGGGAAACCACGATCGGATTT
>Ga0182030_10000715_pt1 | contig 64740 bp, 56 predicted proteins | sample 812S3MmetaG_FD_121299 | JGI IMG/M metagenome (GOLD analysis project Ga0182030, IMG submission 121299) | Permafrost microbial communities from Stordalen Mire, Sweden - 812S3M metaG (Illumina Assembly) | ecosystem: Environmental > Terrestrial > Soil > Wetlands > Permafrost | place: Sweden... | reverse complement strand
GGCGCCACGCCCACGGGAGCCGCTCCCGTCGGCACCGCACCCACCGGCACCACACCGGTGGTGCCGGCGCCGGCTCCGACGCCGACGCCCAGTCAATGACCCGGTTCTCGCGCAAGCCGAACCGCGGCGCCGGCGGCGGATTCACCCTCATCGAAATCCTGGTGGCGCTGCTGATTCTCGGCATCATGTCGGCGCTGGGATACGGCACCTATCGATCCGCACGTATTTCGGCCGAGCGCACCGAAGAGTCGCTGAAACGCTCCCGCGAAATCGAGTTCGGCATGCGCATGATGGTGCAGGATTTCCTGCAGGCGGTGCCGCGCCCGGTGCGCGACATCCTGGGCGAAAGCCGCCGGCCGGCGCTGCAAGGCAGCAGCGGCGTCGGCACGCTTACCCCCGTTCCCGACTCGACTTCAGGTCTCGGCTCCAGTACCGGCGTGGGCGCAAACTCCACCTCCGGGATGAGTTTTTCCAGCCAGAGCTTCAACTCGGGCTCGAGCCTCGGAACGGCCGCGAACTCGAGCGCGGTGCCCATCGTGGAATTGACGCGCGGCGGCTGGTCGAATACCGCGGGTCAACAGCGCGGCACACTGCAGCGCGTATCCTATGCCATGGTCGATGACGTGCTGAAGCGCAGCTATCAGGTGAATCTCGACAGCGTCCAGGGCAATCAGCCCGTCGTTCAGGATCTGTTCACGCGGGTCAAAGCCGTGCAGTTGCGCTACCTCGACGGCAACCAAACCTGGCAGACCCAGTGGCCGCCGCCGGGAACCGCCGTCGACAGCGGCAACTGGACCCGGCCCGTCGCCGTGGAACTCATCATCGAGTTCAAGGACTGGGGGCGGATTCGCCGGCTCATCGAGGTGGCCGGGTGAGCGCGCGCCGCCGCCAACGGGGGGTCGCGCTCATCATCGCCCTCATTCTGGTGGCGCTGGCCACGATTCTCGCGACGAAGCTGACCTTCGATGGGTTTCTCGAACGGCGCCGCGCCATCGGCGTACTGGCCGCGGAGCAGGCCTTTCAGTTCGGCATGGGGGCCGAGGCCTTGGCCGCCGACGCCCTCGTGCAGGATCTGCAGAACAGCGCCCAGCAAACCACGCTGGCCGCACCCTGGGCCCAGCCCACACAGGCCATGCCGATCACGCCTCAGGACGATCCGGAGGGCGAGCCCATCGGCACCCTGCAGGGCGAACTGGAGGACATGCAGGGCCGCTTCAACTTGAACAACCTGGCCAGGGTGACGACCGACGGCAAACAGGACCCGCAGCCCCTGGAGCAGTTCCAGCGGCTGCTGCGCTCCGTCGGCGTCGACCCCAAATGGGCCGGAATGGCGCGCGACTGGATCGACGCCGACGATCTGCCCGGCTCGCCGGACGGCGCCGAAGACCAGGTCTATACCTCGCAGACCCCGCCCTACCGCACCGGCAACTGGCCCATGACCTCGCCGAGCGAATTGATGAATCTGCCGGGTTTCGGCGCCGACAACTATCGTAAGATCGCCCCCTACGTAACCGCCCTGCCCTCAGCCATCACGCCCATCAATATCTGCACGGCGCCGGCATTGGTGATCGAGAGCCTGGCCGACAGCTTGAACGGCGAGTACTCGCGCAACCCGGAGGTACTGACCCTCGGCCGCAAAACCGGCTGCTTTCCCGATTTGACCACTTTCAGAAATATCCTGGGTCCGAAGGGGGTGGCGGGGATTTCCGATCGATTTGGCGCTACAAGTCGCTTTTTCCGCTTGACGACGCGCATCTCACTTGGCACTTCGGAGTTCACCTTGTACAGTCTTTTGCTGCGTGGAAACGGCGGCAAGGTAACCCCCCTGCTGCGCTCGTTCGGAACAACCTAGGTCCCATGTCACAGACCCTCCTTTTGCGCCTTCCCACCCCCGGTCAAGAAGAGACCGAATGGCTGGTGATGGATGATGCAGCCGACGCGGGCACGACGCGCCAGCGAGGATCGCTGTCTCTGGCCGCCGCCGTATCGCGCAACGGCAAGGTGGTGGCGCTCGCCTCCTCCACCCAGATCCTCCTGGCGGAGCCGGAATTGCCGCCCGGGGCCGGCGTCAAACTCGCCCGGGCCGTGCCTTTTGCCTTGGAAGAGCAGCTGACCGAAGACATCGACCATTTGACCTTCGCCGTCGGACGGCGCCGCCCCAGCGGCGGTACGCCGGTGGCCGTGGTTTCCCGCAGCGTCCTGCAAGGCTGGCTCGCGGACTTGGCGGCCGCGGGACTCGAGCCGTTGGCGATTTACCCGGACATCTCGCTGATGCCGGAAAATCCCGGGCAGACGGTACTGTGGCTGGAACAAGGCCGGCTCGCCGTGCGCCGCCCAGGGAGCCTGCCGTTCGCCGTGGAACTCTCGCCCGTGAGCGAGGCACTGGTCGTGGCCGGCGTCATCGCGGACCCGCTCGATGCCACTGCGCCGCCAAAAACCCCGGAGAGTGCGGTTCTCTACGCCACCCGTGAAGATTGGTCGCGTGCGCAGCACGAGTTTGAACTGCTCACCGACAAATTCGAGTCGCTCAAGGTTCAGCTGCTGGCGGACGGGCCGCTGCCGTGGCTGGCGCGAGCGGTCCCATCCACCGACGCGGTCAACCTGCTGCAGGGCGACTTTGCCCGCACCACCGACTTCAGTGCGCGTTGGCGTCATTGGCGAACTGCGGCTCTGTTGGCGGTGGGCTTGCTCGCCGCGCATGTCACGGCACAAGCCCTGCAGATCAGGCATGCGCGGCATGAGGCCACGGTCCTGGACGGACAGATCGCCGGCGTTTTCTCTTCGGCCATGCCTTCGGAAACGCTGCAGGATCCGCGCCGCCAGATGCAATCGCGGCTGGATCGGATTCACCGGACCGGCGCAAGTCCGGAATATTTCCTGCGCAGCCTGAAAATCCTGGCCGGCGCCATGACGGTTGCGCCGAACACGCAGATCGACGCACTGAGCTACCGGGAGAATTCCCTCGACATGAAGGTGACGGCGCCGAGCCTCGCCGCCCTGTCGCAAGTGTCGCAGTTCATCGGCAAGCAGGGGATGACGGCGGAGATCCAATCCTCGACGCCCATTGCCAGCGGAGTCGAGGCGCATCTGCAATTGCGCAACCCCTCATCGCGGACGCACAAATGAACAAGCTTCGCGCCTGGTATGCCGGCTTGCAGCAGCGCGAACAGCGCATGGTGGCGATCGGCGGCGTGGTCGTCGCCGTCCTCGTACTGGTGCTGGGAATCCTGATGCCCCTGCAATCCGCGGTCTCCCGTGCGGTGCACGGCAATGAGACGAAGCGGCAGGATCTGGCCTGGATGGAATTGAATGCTCCCGAGCTTCGCGCGAACGCGGACTCCTTGCCGGCCAGCACCGGCGAGGCGCCGGTCGTTCTGGTCGATCGGGTGGGCCGCGAGGCCGGGCTCGCTTCGGCCTTTCGCGGAACCCAGCCCAACGGCAACGGCGTACGCGTTCAGCTCGAAGCGGCTCCTTTCGACACCCTGGTGACATGGCTCGCCACCCTCGATGAGCGTTACGGACTCGCGATCGAATCGATCACCGTGGATCGCGCCGCCCAGCCGGGAGTGGTGAATGCCAGCATCACGTTCACCCAGCCGCCGCGCTGAACCGGCGGCGCGTTCGCATTCCTATTGGCCGATCGTTCTCATCGGCCTCGCCGCCGTGCTGGCGGTGATCATCGCCGTCCTGCCCGCATCCATCGCGTCGCATTTCCTGCCTCCGTCGGTGCACGCGGAAGATTTCTCGGGGAGCATCTGGCACGGCTCGGCCGGAAAGCTCAGCGTCGCCGGGCGTGACGCCGGTGCGCTCGAGTGGCGGCTGCATCCGGCGGCGCTGCTCGGCATGAGGGCGGCCGCGGATGTGCACTGGGTCAAGGGCGGTTTCGTGGTCGACGCCGGTCTCGATATGGATCGGCACGGCTACGCGGCGCGGAACGTCAAGGGCGGCGGTCCGATCGAGGATCTGCGCGATGTCGGCGTCGCCGCGGGCTGGCGCGGCACGGCGCTCATCGATTTCAATGAGATCAAAGGCGACTTCACCCGGCCATCGTCCGCCGCCGGAATTCTCCGCATTGCCAATCTCGCCTCGGCACAAGTCGCGGAGGGCACGGATCTCGGGAGCTACGAAGTCCAATTGGCGCAAGGCGCAGTCGCCGCCGACGGCACCGTCAATGCTCAACTCGTCGATACCGGCGGCCCATTGGAATTGCAGGCCCAGATCCGCTACGCCCCGGCGGCACGCACCGGCACGCTGACCGGGACCCTCAAAGAGCGCCCCGATGCGTCCCCTGAGCTTCGAAACCAGCTACAGAACCTTGCGCAATTGCATGGCCGCGATGCCCAAGGACGCATTCCGGTGGACTTCGAAGTGGCTCTGTAGCCGCCAACCCGACCGCTAACCCATGAAGAAAAAATTGAGCTTGTTGCCGTCCAGGTCGCGGAAGTAGCCGGCGTAGAAGCCCCCGCCTCGCGGTCCCGGTGTGCCCTCGTCCGTGGCGCCCAGTTCGAGCGCTTTGCGGTGCAGCGCGTCGACCTGCGCCGCATTTTTCGCCTCCAGCGCCACCATCACGCCATTGCCGACCGTGGCGGGCCTTTTGTCGAAGGGCTTCGTGACTCCCAATCCGGGAGCGTCGTGGCGCGCCGACCAGGCGATGAACTGATCGTTTTCCATCATTCGCTTGGCGCCGATCTCCCCAAGGAGCGCGTCGTAAAACGCGGCAGCCCGCGCCAGATCGTTGGTGCCGATGGTTACATATCCAATCATGTGTCCTCCCGGGATGGCCGTTGGGTGTATTCAATTCGGTCGCCGAACGCATGATAGTCAAAGCGACGTTTCCGAGGAAACGCCGTTTTATCCGCCCGGCCGTCGTGGCGCGGCCGCTTCTAATCACATCTTTAATTGATGTGATTATCATGTACAATCACATCGTCCTTTGTTACCTCACGTACCACGCTGGTTCAGCCACTCACAATGTCCCCAATACAGTGGATCTGGCAATCCCCGAGTTGGCCGAGCCTTACTTACGACCTAGAACAACTAGCCGAACCGCTTCGACGCGCCAGGAAGGAGTATGAGCGCTTGTTCGGGCACGCCGAAACGATCGGGGCACAAGAATTGGCACGAGTCGAGCGGGACGTCTGGTCGGGGGAAGCCGTATCCAGTGCCGCCATCGAGGGCGAGATCTTCGACCTGGCGAGTGTGAGGTCTTCAGTTGGTCGGCGGCTGGGGATCAACCTCGAGTTTATGGCGTTCGTGCCGCGCAACGTGGAGGGGCTGCTCGATGTAATGGAGAGCGCGGCCGCGGACTGGAACAGCGACCTCACCGGCGAACGCTTGTGCCGATGGCAGGCTTCGCTCTTTCCGCAAGACGGTTCTGCGCTGAGGACCATTGAGACCGGCCGCTATCGCACCCACGATGATCCGATGAAAATCGTCAGTGGCCCCATCGGACGCGAAAAGGTCCATTACACTGCACCTCCGTCCGCTGCAATGCGCGCGGAAATGCACGTCTTTCTCGATTGGTACAATCGCGCTCGGAGCACGTCCCTCGACGGCATCCTGCGCGCCGGGCTTGCACATCTCTGGTTCGAATCGATTCATCCCTTTGAAGATGGCAACGGCCGAGTGGGTCGCGCAATAATCGACATGGCTTTGGCTCAGGATGCGCGCAGCCCAACCCGGCTGCACGGTGTTTCCATCGAGCTTCGCCGTCGCCAAAAAGACTACTACGCCGCGCTCAATCAAGCGCAGCGAGGCTCGGGCGACGCTACCCTCTGGCTCGAGTGGTTCGTCGGCGCGTTCGCCGACTCATGTCGCGTCAGCACTGAATTGATCGGGGAATCCGTCACGCGAGCGAGATTTTGGAGCGATCACAAGCATGCCGCCATCAATGAACGGCAACGCAAGGTTTTGGACCAGATGCTGGACGCAGGTCCAAGCCGATTCGAAGGCGGCCTGACACAGCGAAAATACGCCGCAATGGCCGGCATCTCGACAGCGACTGCTTGGCGCGACATTGAAAATCTCCTCAGAAAGGGGATGCTGGAGCAAGGCCAAGGAGCGGGCCGCGCCACTCACTACAACCTTGCAATTCCCGGATGGGCGTGGCTTCCTCCGAAAAAAAAGCGGTGATCCCTCGGATTGGTTTGGCGGACTACGCGCCCCACTCGCGCCACGCGGCGATCAAGGGAAAATACAGCCCGAGGCGAACCGGCTCGGGACCCAGCTTCTGCGCCAGCAGTGCATAGCGCTGCAATTGGGGCCGATAGCGTTCCACTTCACGATCGAGGAACTCTTGCAGGCCGCCGCCCATGTGCTGGCTCGTTTTATAGTCGATCACCCAGCGCACGCCAGAGTCGTCGATGAAACTGCGGTCGAAGACCACGCGCGCAATATTGTCCGGCCTGGATTCCGGGCCCGAGCCAGGGCCCGCAAGGCGCAGGCGCCCCGATAGGGCGTGTTCGCGGACATCGTCGCGGGCCTTTTGCAGTATCCAGCGGCCGCGCGGATCTCGTTGCACGGCAATCAGCGCATCCACGACGCGCGAGGCCGCGGCCGGCAATCGCTCGGCCGGCACGCCGTGCCGCGCCAGCCACCGGCGGTATTGCGGGGCTCGCGCCCGGATGGCATCTTCATCGCTTTTCGCCACGTCCATGGCTTGGAGTTCGGCGTGGACCAAGGTGCCGACCCGACGCGCCGTTTCGCCCGCCCAATCGAATATCGGGGTTTCTTCCCGCGAGATCTGCGGAGTGGTCAACGCCAGCCCCGTCATCGGTCCGCTCCCGAGATCCGGCGCCCAGTCCGCCGGAACGCGCCACAGTGGCCCTCCGCGGGGCGCGCCCTCGTTCGGATCCTCGAACGGCGGTGCCGCACCCTCGACCACAAAATCTACTCCCACGACCGGCCAGAGCACGGCCAGCAAGCTGCCCGCCTTCGGCGACCACGGCGCTGCCGACGAGCGCTCCGGTGGGCGCTCGCCGAAATCCTCGGCCGCGTCGATGGTCGCGGTCAATCGCAGCTGCCATTTCGCGCGCGTGCACGCCACATACAGGAGACGCTCGGCCTCGAGCGCGGCCGAATCGCGGTGCTGCCGGCGGAGGAATTCGAACAACCTGTCGCTGTCCGCGCCCACCGCCGGCCGCGCGGCCATCACCATGCCGTCGCGGCCGGTGCGCGCGAACTGATGCGTGACCAGCAATTGATCGCGGCCGCGCGGTACGTAGCGATCGAGCGCCGGCAGCACGACCATGTCGAACTCCAGCCCCTTGGCCTTGTGAATGGTCATGATTTCGACGTTGCTCGCCGATCCATGATCGGCGTACAAATCCGCAAAAGCAGCCGGCAGATCGGCCGCATCGGGCAGGCCGCGCTGCTCCAATTCGCGCAGGCGCGCAAATGCCGCGCGCGCCAAGTCGAGGTCCTGCGCCGAGGATGCGCAACTCGCACCGCCGAGACACAGCCAGGTGCGCTCGATCCAGCGCGAGATCGACGTGTCGTTGCGCACGCGAAAGGCGGCCTCCAATGTGGCGCGCAGCGCCGCGCAACGCGCGCGCCCGTCCTCGCTGAGTTGCCCGAGGACGGCGTCATCCGCCAGTGCTTCCCACACCAGCGGCGCGGCGCGCGAAATTCGCAGCAGGTCCGCGAGGCTGATGCCGGCCCAGGGCGCACGCAGCACGGCCAGCCACGCGGTCCGATCTCCCAGGTGCAGCAAAGCGCAGAGAAGCATGAGTACGTCTCGTACGATTGCGCGATCCTGCAGCGGCTCGATTCCCACGGCGCGGAAGGAAATTTCCCGCGCGCGCATCGCGGCGGCGATTTCGCGGGCGTGCGTTCGCGCCCGCACCAGCACCACGATGCGCCAGGCCGGATGGCGCTGGGCTTGCTCCGCGATCATGTCGGCGATGGCGCGCGATTCCTCGCCGCGGGTCGCGAAGCCGCGCAGCGCGATGCCGGGGCTCGCCGCCGCCGATTCGGCGGATTCCGCCACGGCCGACTCGCTGGGCCGAAACGCGATGGCGCCGCGGTCCCGATCGTCGCTTTCCGGCAGTACGCGCGAAAAGCAGTCATTGATCCAATCCACCAGCGGCTTCGCGGAACGAAAGTTGTCGCGCAGCCGCTGCACGTCGAAACGAAGTTCGCCGATGCCGTCCTCGGCGAGTTCCAGAAACGCGCGAACCTCCGCTTGGCGGAATCCATAGATCGACTGCATGGGATCGCCGACACAGAACACGCTGCGGCCGTCGCCGGCCTGCCATCCGGCCGTCAGCAACCGTATCAATCCCAGCTGCGCGCCGGAGGTGTCCTGGAATTCATCGATCAGTATGTGCTGCAGCCGATAATCCAGACGCAGGCCGAGATCGGTGGGCGCGTCCGCGGTTCCCAAGGCGCGCAGCGCCGCCAATGAGACTGCCGGAAAATCCGCCGCGCCCTGCTCGCGGAAAACCTGGTCCAGTTCGGCCGCGGACAGCACCAGCACCTGCGCCACTTCCCTTACTCTCGCCCATTGCTCGTCGCTGTAGGCCGGATCCGGCAGAGCCCGAATCTCCGCCAGAATCTGCCGAGCGGCGCCGCTGCGTTCGAATTCCTGCAGCAGATCCATCATCGGCGCCTTGTCGGCGCTGTCGGGCGGAAACCCCTCATTCTTGGTGAGCCTCTTGCGGAACTGTCCCTCCGCGGTCAGCAGCAGCCGGGCCACGCCGCACCACCGGGAGAGGTCGGCCGTCTCGGCGAGCAGCGGCGCCGCGGATTCGATCCAATCCGCGAATTCCGGCCGCTCCTTCTCCAAGCGGCGGCATGCGCCGTGAACGAATTGCGACAGCACCGCGAGTTTTTCGTCGCCGAAAACATCACGCGCCCGGCGCAGCACCCGCAGGATCAGCAGCCGTAAATCCTCATCGAGGTGCAGTCGCACCGTCTTGAGCTGCGCCTCGTCGAGCGCGCTCGCCGCCTGCAGCCGGCCCGCCAGCAGCGGCAGCCAGCGGTCGCGGTGCGGCAGCATGTCGGCGATCAGCTTCAATAGCCGCCGCCAGCGCTGATCGTCGAGCGCCAGCACCCGATCGACCGCGGCCCCGAACTGATCGTCCTCCTCATGCGCCAATGCGCGGCGTGCCGCCTCCTCGTAGCAAGGTCCCGCGTCGGCGAGCACGTGGAAAGCGGAACCCGCGCCGGCGGAAATCGGCAGCTGGCCGGCGAGCCATGCGTTGAAGGCGTCGATGGTTTCGATGCGCAGCCGCGACGGCTGGCGCTCGATGTCCAGGTGCGCGGCATTCAAATGACGTTTCGCCGCCACGGCCAAACTCCATGTTTCACCGTTCATGCCCGCCGGGCAGTGCTCGAGCCGGGCGGCATGCAAGGCCGACAGCACGCGCTCGCGCATTTCCTGTGCGGCACGGCGGGTGAATGTCAGGGCCAAAATACGTTCCGGCGCATCGGCCAGCGCCAGGAGCCGCAGATAGCGCTGTACCAGCAAGGTGGTCTTGCCCGAGCCCGCCGGCGCCTGCACCAGCACCGATGCGTTCGCACTCACGGCACGGTCGCGCGCCGCCTGGTCGGATGCCCTGGCCTTCGGCTCACTCATCGACATCGCCCGCCTCTTCGAGGGCCGCCGGGACGCGGCACAGACCATGCAGCCGGCACGTCTTGCATGCGTGCAGCGTCGGCGCGACCGCCGCGCGTCCCGCCGCGAAGTCGGACGCAAGGGTATCGAGTCGCTGCGACCACACCTCGATCAGCGCCGCGAAACTCGGCATGCCTTCGAGCGCCGTCGGCTGGCTGCGCGGCCGGAAAATCGCCCCGCGCGCAGCTTCGGCCACGAAGCCGCATTCCGAAGCGTTTACCCGGCCGTAGGCAACGGCGACCAGCGCCTCGGGATGCAGGAGCGCGTAGACAGGCAGCTGCGGATTGTCGGGACGCTCACCGCGCCAATCCGCAGCCGCGAGTCCCGTTTTGTAGTCGATCAGTACGCGCGCACCGTCGGCGAGCCGGTCGATTCGGTCGATCCGTACGGAGAAATCGAGGCCTCCGTGCCGTGCCACCTCCGCGCCCTGCTCCAGCTGCTCCACTTCGAAGGTTGCGCGCGCCCGTTCGGCCTCCAGCCAATTGCGCAGCACATGATGCATGCGGTCGCGTTCGCGGTTGCGCCATCGGGGACCCGGGTCGTGAATACGGCATACTTTCGTCAGGGCATGGCTCGCGGCATCATCCAGCAGCTGCCACAGCGCGGGCTCGTCCGACGAAATAGTCCACAGAGCGTCCGAATCGCGCAGCACCGCCCATATATGCTCAAGGGCGTGGTGCATCAACTCGCCCCGTTCCCGATCGTTGAATCCAGGGACCGGCCGCTCGAGCCGCTCGCATTGCAGGCGAGTCTCGGCGAAGCCGCGAAATGCGCAGCGAGACTGGGCCCTCAAGGTCGCGACGCCGCGCGTGCGCTCGCCGATCGCAAAGGGCGGGGCCAGTTCGTCCGTCAGGCGCTCGAGCGCGGGTGATGCCTCGAGAAGCGACTGCCAGTGCGGCTGCGGCAATGGCAATGGCAATGGCAGAGGCAATGCCGGCAAGGTTGACGCCGTCGCCGTGGTCTGGGGCAACAAGGGGCTGGGCGCGGCAGGCCGGCCGTCGCTCGCATCCGCGTAGCTGAACACGCACTGGGCGGCGCGCACGGTCCAGCGGCTCTGCAACTCGAGCGCGTGCTGCAGTTGGGACTCGGACGCCGCCGCGACCACGCCGAAATCGCGCTGCAATCCCGCCGGCAATAGAGGAATGGGCTCCGCCGAGGGCGGCCACCGCTCGTCGTCGCAACCGCTCACCCATAGGCCGTCGTAGTTCAGCCACGGGTCGATGAGCTGTCCGCTGATCCAGATGGGCGGCACGCCGGTTTGCACTTGAAACGCCGTGTCGCGGGCCGCGCGGCGCAGAATGCTCTGCGCCGATTGCTGCGAGTGGGTACCGAAGATCGAATCGGCGGTCGCGAGCGCGCCCAGCAGCTCGCGGAACCGCTCCGCGGCCTGGTACTCGATGCTCGACCACCGTTGGCGCAGTTCCCACGGGCCCGATTCGAAGGCCGTGATCCATGCCGGCACCCAGCGGCTCATGGGATGGCTGCCGCGAAGTTCTTGCAGCGCCCGAACCATCGCGGACAGCCGCTGCACGGCGGCGACGGGCCCAAGCCCGTGCGCAGCCGAAATTCTCTGCGAGTGCGTCAGCCACGCCGGGAAGTCCGCCTCGTGCGGACCCTGCCTGCGCAGCTGCAGATCGAGGAGGGCTGCCGCGCCCGCTTCCGCCGCGGATGCCTGCAATTCCGGACTGCGCAACAGCGCACTGAATCGCTCGAAGGAAAGAGATCCAACACTCGCGGCCAAACATTCCAATGCCGCGCGCACGGGAGCGAAGTCGGCCAGCGGAGTACCCCCGGCCACCGCATAGGGTGCGATGCCGGAGCTGTCGGCCAGGGTGAAGCGCTGGGGCGCCAAAACCACATCGAATGCATCCACCACTTCGGCACGGCGCAGATTCAGATCCGGTACGCAGATCCAGGCGCGGAACCGCTCCGTGGAGCGCAGGTTTTGCAGCGCCCAGCCGGCAATCGCCGCGAGTTCGGCCGCGGGAGAGACGGCATGCACCCGATGCAAAGTCCGCGAGCCGATGCCGGGCGGCGCAATCATCATGCCGCGGCGCTGCAGCCATTGACGCGCCACCGGCCTCCACACCGGACTCTCGATCCAGGCGACCGGTTCGTCCGCACCGTCGGCACGCCCGAGCAGTTCGCCGGCGTCGATGCAATCCATGAGCCGGCACTGCTCGACGAACTGCCGGTTCCAATCGAGAAACACCCGCGACTCCTCGGAAAACGCCGCGTGGGCGGCGACGGCCTGCAGGGGAATCCCATACTCATGCACGGCGCGCCGCGCCCGCCGTGCGGCGCGGGCGGCGCCCGCCGGATCGAGGACATCCTGCCCGGCGGCGCTCGATTCGATGACGGCACGCCACAGCTCGCGCTCTTCGGCATCGCTGAGCACGCGCGGCGATCCGGCATCCGTGAGTTGCCGCCGGGTATGCTGCTCGCGCAGCCAGCCGCCGAAATCGCGGACGCGCGGTGTGGGCCACACCTCGTTCCCGGCGTCTTGATGCATGCGTTCGACGGCATCGAACAGCGCGGCCGCCAGTTCGGTGTTGGGCGCAAGGATGGTATGGCCGGCCGCGGCGGCCGCCATCAGATCGGGCGCGTGGATTTCCTTGCTCAGTGTTGCCGGACCTTCGCGGAGGATCCCACGATTTGCAGCTCCGGGCGCGCCGCGGCCTGGGCGTCGAGCACTTCTTCGATGCGTGCGAACACCGTCGCGAGAACCGCCGGCTCGGGCAGATTGGTGATGCGGAAACTATTCCGGTACGGCACGTTGAAGCTCACGCCCGGCGCCACCAAGACATGCTTGTTCTCCAGCAGATCGAGCGCGAAGCTCTGGTCGTCGAACTGCGGCAGCACGTCGCTGCGCACCTCGACGAAGGAGTACAGGGCGCCCATGGGACGCGACAGCCGCAGATACTTGCTGCCGGCAACGCCGTCGATGATGGTCTGCCGCGACTGGTACAGGCGGCCGCCCGGACGCGTCAATTCCCGGATGCTTTGGTGGCCGCCGAGCGCGGTCTGCACGGCCCATTGTCCGGGGACATTACTGCACAGCCGCAGCGACGAGAGCAGCTCCAGTGCGGCGAGATAGTCGCCCGCGCTTTCGATGTCGCCGGAAAACACCGCCCAGCCGACGCGATAGCCGCACGCCCGGTACACTTTGGACAAGCCGCTCATCGTGCAGCACAAGGTGTCGTGGACCAAGGTCGCCATGGGCACGAACGCCGCGTCGTCATACAGGATCTGGTCGTAGATCTCATCGGACAGCACCACCAGGCGATGCTTCTCCGCCATTCGGGCGATCGCGGAGAGCGTCTCGAGCGGATACACCGCGCCGGTGGGGTTGTTGGGATTCACGATGACGATGGCGCGCGTGCGTTTGGTGATCAGCGCTTCGATGTCCTGCGGATCCGGAATGAAGGAGCGCGACGCGGCACAGGGATAATGCACCGCGCGCCCCGTATTGAGATTCACGGCGGCCGTCCACAGTGGATAGTCGGGGCTCGGCACCAGCACCTCGTCGCCGGGATTGAGCAATGCCCGCAGTGTCAGATCGATCAACTCGCTCACGCCGTTGCCGATGAACACCTCTTCCGCCGTGACGCCGCGCACGCCTCGTTCCTGCTGCTGCATCACGACCGCTTCGCGCGCCGGGAAAATCCCTTTCTGGTGTACGTAGCCCTCGCTGTGGCGCAGATTCTCGATCATCGCGAGGCGCATGGTCTCCGGCGTTCTGAATCCGAAAGCATACGGATTGCCGATATTCAGCGAGACGATATCGTAGCCCAGGCGTTCCAGCTCCAATGCGCGGCGGGCGAGCTTGCCGCGGATTTCATAGCGTACGTTGGACAGGCCCGCGCTGGGCCGCACCGGCTTTCGTTGTGTCATGGGGCGGAAGAATAACGGAATGCGGGCGCTCCCGCGAACGATGGCAGGCGACCCAGTGCCCGGGCGCCACTTCCTCGAAGGCAGGAATCTCTGCCGTGCAGCGCGCCAGCGCGTCAGGGCAGCGAAACCGGAATGCGCAGCCGCCCGCCGCGGTTTCGCGCGCCGCTTCGCGGCCCGCTTCCGGGATCGCTTCCGGGATCGTTTCGGGGGCCGCGCGATACCGCGGGGAGTCCGTATTGTGCGGATTGCCCGTGGGCACGGCCGCCAACAGAGCGCGTGTATAAGGATGCAGCGGCGTCCCGAACAAATCATCCCGCGGCGCAATCTCGACGATGCGGCCGGAATACATCACGAGAATTCGATGGCTTAGATGCCTCACGACGGCGAGATTGTGGCTGATGAACAGCATCGCCGTGCCGGCGTCGCGCTGCAAGTCGAGCAGCAGGTTGACGATCTGCCCTTGAATGGAAACATCCAATGAACTCACCGGCTCATCGCAGATCAACAGCGCAGGACCCAAGATCATCGCCCGGGCAATCCCGATCCGCTGACACTGGCCGCCGCTGAATTCGTGCGGATAGCGGCCGGCCAAGCGCGCGTCGAGGCCCACCCGTCCCAGCATTTCTCCGACCCGCTCCTGGCGGTGCCGGGCGGTCGACGCCGGCTCGAAAATGCGCAGCGGCTCGGCGATGGCTTCGCCGACCGTCATGCGCGGATTCAGACTCGCCAGAGGATCTTGAAACACGATCTGCAGGTCGCGCCGCAGCGCGCGCAGGGTGGCCGAGCCGCACGTCAGCAGGTCCCGGCCGCGCCACAACACGGAGCCGTGCGAAGGGCGAAGCAGACGCAGAATGCCGCGCGCCAAAGTCGATTTGCCCGAGCCCGATTCGCCGACCAGCCCCAGGGTTTCTCCGGCATGGAGATCGAAGCTCACCTCGCACAGCGCCGTGCGCTCGCCGAACCGCACCCAAAGATCCCTCACGCTCAGCAAGGGAGCCGAACCGCTGAGCGGGCGGGATGCGGGCATTTCGGGGCTCATGGCCACAACGGAAAGTGGCAGGCTGCCCGATGGGCGGCATCCGCGGCCGCGCCTTCGAGCACCGGCCGCTCCATCCGGCAGCGCTGCGCGGCACGCGGACAGCGCGGCGCGAACGAGCATCCCTGGATCGATTCTCCCGGCTGCGGCGGCTGTCCCGCCAGGGTGGGCAATCGCTGCAGACGCGGCCCGGATAGAGTCGGAATGCATTTCAGCAGTTCCGCCGTATAGGGATGCCGCGCGTGCTCGAAAAGATCGGCGGCCTGCGCGCGCTCCACGACGCGTCCGTCGTACATGACGAGAATCGTGTCCGCGAGACCCGCGACCACGGCCAGGTCATGGCTGATCAGCACCAGGGCCATTCCCACCTCCCGGCGCATGGCGCGCAGCAGATCGATGATCTGCGCCTGCACGGTGACATCGAGGGCGGTCGTCGGTTCGTCGGCGATCACGAGCTTCGGTCCGCACAGCAGGCTCATGGCAATCATGACCCGCTGACGCAACCCGCCGGACAGTTCATGCGGATACTGGCTCATCCGGCGCGCGGCCTCCGGCACGCCGACGCGGTCGAGCATCCTGCGCGCGGCGACTCGCGCTTCGCTCCAGGACCGGCCCGCATGGCACACCAGAACTTCGGCCAGCTGCGTTCCGATTTTCAAATGCGGGGTGAGCGAGGTCATGGGATCCTGGAAGATCATCGTGAGCTTTGCGCCGCGAATGAGGTTCAGCCGCGGAGCGGCGGCGCCGAGAATGTCTTCGCCCTCGAATCTCACCCGCCCCCGGACGGCGGCATTGCCCGCCAGCAATCCCATGGCCGCCATGAAAAGCTGGGTTTTGCCCGAACCGGATTCGCCCACCACAGCGACGCATTCGCCGGGCGCCACGCTGATCGAAACCTGCCGCACCGCGGGTACGACGGCCTTTCCCTGCGCGAAGCTCACGCAAAGGTCGTCGATGCGGAGCGTGGGCTGCATCTCGGCCTTATCCCGCAATTCAGCGTTCATTCGAGTCCAGCGCATCGCGCAATCCGTCGCCGAGAATGTTCAACGACAGAAGCAGCACGGCGAGAAATCCGCCCGGGACCAGCAATATCCAGGGTGCGGCTTCCATTTCGCCGGCTCCTTCGGCGATGAGAGTTCCCAGGCTGGCGTGCGGTTCCTGTATTCCCAAACCGAGAAAACTCAGGAAGCTCTCGAACATGATGATTTGCGGAACCGTCAGCGTGGCATAGACGATGACGGGGCCGATCACGTTCGGAATGACATGCTTGGCGATGATGCGTGCGGTGCCCGCACCCGACGCCACCGCAGCCTCGATGAACTCCCGCCGGCGGATGCTCAGCGTTTGGCCGCGCACGATGCGCGCCATCGTGAGCCAGCCCACCGCGCCGATCGACAGGAACAGGATGTACTCGTTGCGGCCCAGCACCACGGTCAGGAAAATGACGAAAAAAATCAGCGGCAGACCGCTCAATATCTCGATGATGCGCATCATTGCATGATCGGTGCGGCCGCCGACGTAGCCCGCCACGGCGCCGTAGCCGATGCCGACCAGCAGGCTCACGGCGCTCGCCAGCAAGCCGACGGCCAGCGAAACGCGCGTGCCCTCGAGCGTGCGCGAAAAAAGGTCGCGTCCCAGCCGGTCCGTGCCGAACCAATGGGCGCTCTGCAGCGCAGGCTGCGATGCCACATGCGACCAATCCAACGCCTGGCTGCCGTTCGGATTGAACCACGGTCCGGCCAGCGTCAGCGCGACGATGCCGAGGGCGACGAACAACGCGCACATGGCGCCGCGGTTGGAGCGCAGGCGGCGCAGGACATCGGAGAACAAGCCGCTCATCGCTCGAGCCTCACGCGCGGATCGAGCCAGGCATAGAGAAGATCGACGAGCAGTCCCATGACGATGAGCAAGGTCGAATAGATGATCACCATCCCCAGCACCAGCGTGTAGTCGCGGTTGAGCGCGCCTTGCACCATATAACGGCCGATTCCGGGCAGGCCCGCGATGGATTCGACCACCAAGGATCCGGTCATGATCGACGCGACCGCCGGCGCCAGATAGCTCGCGACCGGCAACAGCGCCGGCCGCATGGCGTGGCGCCAGATCACGATGCGCAACGGCAGGCCTTTGGCGACCGCCGTTCGGATGAAATGACTGCGCAGGATTTCGAGCATATTGGCCCGCGTCAGGCGCGCTATGACGCTGAGCGGCGGCAGCGCGAGAGCTGCGACCGGCAGCACGAGATAGCGCATCGATCCCGGTTCCCATCCGGCGACGGGCAGCCAGTGCACGCGGATGCCGAACAACAGGCCGAGAAACGGCAGCACGACGAAGGAGGGAATGGCGATTCCGACCACCGCCAGCGACATTGCGGCGTAGTCGGCGGCGGAGTTGTGGCGGAGTGCGGCGAACGTGCCGATTGGAATGCCCAGAAGCAGCGCCAGCGCCATGGCGAGCGATCCGATTTCGAAAGTCACCGGGAACCCCTGGGCGATCAATTCAGTGACCGAGAAATCCTTGTACTTGAACGAGGGCCCGAAATCTCCGTGCGCCAGCGCGTAAAGATAGCGGCCGTATTGGGTCAGGATGGGCTGGTCCAAACCGTAGGCGCTCTCGAGGTTCGCCATGATCTCCGGAGGCAGGGTCTGTTCCTGGTCGAAGGGGCCGCCGGGAGCCGCTCGAATCAGGAAAAAGGTAACCGTGACGATGACGAACAAAGTGGGGATCGCGCCGGCCAAGCGGGCTAAAAAGTAGCGCAGCACCAGCGGAGTCTATCGATTGGCCGCGAGGTGGACAAGCGACGCGGCGATCCTTAAACTGTCGCGCCGAATAATGCGCGTAAGCACCGCCGATCGCCCCCACCCGTCCGAGGTTTCATGGAATCGACACGCCCAATCCGTGCGCTGATGCGCGGTCTCGATGCGCTTACCGTGCTCAAGCTTAAGGAGTTTTAAATGCAGAAGATTTTGGTGTGCATCAAGCGCGTGGTCGACTACAACGTGCGGATCCGGGTCAAGCCCGACGGCAGCGGGGTGATGCTCGACGGCGTGAAGATGAGCGTGAATCCATTCGATGAAATCGCGCTCGAGGAAGCCCTGCGCATCAAGGAGCGGGGCACGAACATCGAAGTGGTGGCGGTCAGCATCGGCGTCGCCGACGCCCAGCAGCAGCTGCGCACCGCCTTGGCCATGGGCGCCGATCGCGCGATTCTGGTACAGACCGATGCCGCGGTTGAGCCGTTGACCGCCGCGCAGACGTTTCTCGCCGTGGCGAAGAAGGAAAATCCCGACCTGATCTTTTTGGGCAAGCAGGCGATCGATGACGACGCGAATCAGACCGGCCAGATGCTGGCGGCGATCTGGGAGCGGCCGCAGGCCACGTACGCATCGAAGGTGGAAATTTCCGCCGGAAAGGCCACCGTGACCCGGGAGGTCGATGCGGGCCTGGAAACCATCGAGGTGGATCTTCCCGCGGTCGTGACCGTCGATCTGCGATTGAATGAACCGCGCTACGTCAAGCTGCCCGACATCATGAAGGCCAAGAAGAAGCCCCTGGAAGTGACTTCGCTCGATGCGCTGGGGGTGAGCGCCGCGGTGCTGCTGAAGATCGTGAAGACCGAACCGCCGGCGCAGCGCCAAAAGGGAGTCATGGTCAAGGACGTGGCTGAACTCGTCGACGTACTCAAGAAGAAGGGTTTGATCTAATGCACAAGGTACTCATCGTCGGCGAACACGACGGCAAAACACTGAATCCCGCCACCGCGAAGTGCGTCACCTGCGCGCGCGGCATTGCGGACGGCGAAATTACGATAGTCCTCTTGGGCGCGGATACCGCGCCCGTCGCCGCGCAAGCGGCGGCACTGTCGGGAGTGAAGTCGGTGCTCCGGGTGGATCGCGCCGAAAACGAGCATCCCCTCGCGGCGATCTTCGCACCGCAATTGGCGGCGCTCGCCGCCGGCTACACCCACATCTTCGGGCCGTCGACGAGCTTCGGCAAGGATCTCATGCCGCGAATCGCGGCATTGCTGGGCGTCCCGCAGGTGAGCGACCTGATGGCGGTGGAAGGCGCCCATCGCTTCAAACGGCCCACCTATGCCGGCAATGCCATCGTCACGGTCGAGGCCGATCCTGCGCGAAAGCTCGTCGCCACGGTGCGCGTCGCATCCTTCGAAGAAGCGGCGGGGGGCGGCAATGCCGCCACCGAATCGAAGACCGTGGAGGCGGCCCTGCCATCGCACACGCGCTATGTCGGCGCCAAGAGCGGATCCACCGACCGACCCGACCTGCAGACCGCGGCGCGCGTCGTGTCGGGCGGACGCGCGCTCGGCAGCGCGGAGAACTTCAAGCTGCTGTTCAGCCTTGCCGACAAAATCGGCGCCGCCGTCGGAGCTTCGCGGGCGGCGGTCGATGCCGGCTACGCACCGAATGAAATGCAGGTCGGGCAGACGGGAAAGATCATTTCCCCCGAGCTCTACATCGCCATCGGCATCTCGGGAGCCATCCAGCATCTGACGGGCATCAAGGACGCACGCACCATCGTCGCCATCAACAAGGACGGCGAAGCGCCGATCTTCGAAGTCGCCGATTTCGGACTGGTCGCCGATCTGTTTCAAATCCTGCCGGAGCTGGAGCGTCTGGCCGGCGCCTAGATTCCGTCGAATTCCACCGCCGTGGCCGCCGCGTCGATTGCCTGCACCAGCAGGTCGGCGTGCTCACGGCGGAACGGCATCGGCGGGCGCAGCTTGAGGATGCTGGCCTGGGGCCCTTCGTAGCCGATCAGGATGCGAAATTGCGACGCCAGCGCATTCACGATGCGCTTGTTGCGCGGCCTCGACGGCGACCCGTCGTTTCCGAGCACATCCAAGCCGAGCAGCAGGCCGGTGCCGCGCACCTGGCCTAAGGCTGCGTGGCGCCCGGCTACAGCCTCGAGCTGCGCGCGCAGATAAGCGCCGGTGACGGCGGCATTGGCCATCAGCTCTTCCCGATCGAGCACCGTGAGCACCGCGAGGGCCGCGGCGGCGGCCACGGCACTGCCGCCGAAGGTGGAAAAGAAGCCATGCTTCGCCTGGAAGGCCTCGATCAGGGCGCGATTGGCGACCACCACTCCCATGGGATAGCCGTTCGCGACCGGCTTGCCCAAGGTCACGATGTCAGGCCGCAGGCCGCGCCGTTCGAAACCCCAAAGATGCGAGCCGCTGCGGCCCAAACCGTATTGAACCTCGTCGGCGACCACGAGAGCGCCCGCGGCGCGCACGCGCTGTTCCACGGCCTGCGCCCAGCCGGCGGGTGGATCAAAAATACCGCTGCTGGTAATCGCCGTGTCGATATAAAAGGCCGCGGGAGCGAAACCTCGCTCGGCCAGGCGCGAGATGGCCTGATCGGCATCCCGCATCGCATCCGCCGACTCCGCCGATTCCCATGCATCGCCGCTCTTCAGGCCAACGGGCGGCGGTGCGAGAGTGACCACGCGGGGATCATGGGCCCGCCCCACCCCCGGAGTAAGGGCCGCGACCGCGTCCGTGATCCCGTGATAGGCGGTCTCCATGACGAGGCCGCCGCGGTGACCCGTGGCCATCTGGGCCATCCGCCATGCCACATCGTTCGCCTCGCTGCCGGAATTGACGAAAATGCAGGCATCGAGATGCGCCGGCAGACGGGAGGTCAGGCGCTCCGCGTAATCCAGGATTCCGTCGTGCAGGTAGCGCGTGTGAGTGGCCAGGATCGCCGTCTGGCGTTGGATCGCCGCGACGACCGTGGGATGCGCATGGCCGACGTGCGGCACGTTGTTGTAGACGTCGAGATAGGCGCGGCCTTGCGCGTCGTACAGCCAGACGCCGGCACCGCGCACGAGGTGCAGCGGATTCTGGTAAAAAAGCTCGGCGCCCGCCCCCATCAGCCGATGCCTGCGGGCAAGGTGGGCGGAACTCGCGCCGGGCGGCTCTTGGCGCGCCGGCGCGGACACCGTCGCGGACGGGTCGACGGTACCGGCCGCCTCGTGCCAAGTACCGGTCAGCGCCCGGCGGTCGAGATCCACCAGTTGGTGCAGCGAACGGGCCGCCCGATTGCTGGTCTCTTCGAGCGCCATTGCGCCCCGGGGGTCGTGGATGCGCCGCCAGGCGTGGACCAGCACGGTGACGGCATGGCGGGCGGTGAGGATGTCATAGAGCAGTTCCACGTCGTCGGCTTCCAGGCTCTGGCCTTGGGCGTAGCCGTGAAGCACCGCGGCCGCCGAATCGAGCGGCGCCACCGCCTCGGTGAGCAGTTCGGACATGGCGATCGCGGGCTCGACGATCAGCGGCGCGTGAATCATGTCGCCGAAGTCGAGGATGCCGCACACCGACCTTCCGTGGATATCCACCAACAGATTCGACGCGTGGCAGTCCCCGTGAATGGCCTGGCTGCGCAAGGCGCGCAGGCGCGGCAGGCAGCGGCGAAAACTCCCGGCCACCCGCTCCACCGCCGCGCGCAGCGGCGTGGAATCGATGTAGCCGCTGAATTCCACGAGTTCCGGCAGCCGCCGCACGTCCCAGGCCAGCCGCCGGGTGAGGGATGGGTGGAAAAAACCTCGCAATGCCCGATCGACGCGGGCCAGCGTCGCGCCGACGTTTTGCAGCAGAGCCGCATCGGGACGCGACTCGGCCAGCAGCCGCCCGGGCAGAAAGCTCAGCAGACAGGTGGCGTAATCCGTTCCATCGCGGACGAAATGCCCGACCGATTCGCCCTGTTGGGTCGGGAATAGGCGTGGAACGGGCAGAGTGGGGTCCTGCTCCGCAAGGTGGTCGAGCACGGCGACCAGGCAGTCGTTGCTGTCGCCGTCGCTGGCGACGTCCTGGATCTTCAGAACGAATTCGCGCGTCTCGGCACCCGGCATGTCGACGCCCGGCGTGTCGACGCCCGGCGCATCGGCGCCCGGCGCATCGGCCGTTCGAAGGCGGAAATTGCTGTCACGCTCTCCGGGCAGCGCGCTGATCTCGACGGCCAGGCCGTAAAGATCGCGCGCCACACGTTCGCCCTCCGCGATGCCAAAAGACGGCGGCGAGGTCCGCAGCGCTAACAAGGCAGCGCGCTAGAGCTGTTTGAGCACGAATTCGGCGGCCGACACCTTGAACTCGCCCGGCCCTTCGATGTTGACCTGGGTCGCGACCCCGTTCTTCACAATGATGGCGAAGCGCTGGCCGCGGACACCCATGCCGAATTTCGATGCGTCGAGCTCGAGGCCGAGCGCCTTGGCGTAAGCGCCATTGCCGTCCGCCAGCATCAGGATCTTGTCGTCCACGCCTCCGTGCTTGCCCCAGGCATTCATCACGAACACGTCGTTGACGGCGGTGCAGGCAATGGTGTCGACACCCTTGGCCTTGATCTGATCCGCCAGTTCAACAAAACCCGGTAAGTGCTTGGCATCGCAGGTGGGAGTGAACGCTCCCGGCACCGAAAACAGCACCACGGTCTTGCCGGCGAAGAGCTGGTCCGTGGTCAGTTTCTGCGGCCCATCGGCGGTCATGCGCGTGAACGCACCCTCGGGCATCTTGTCGCCGGCTTTGATCGTCATCGCATATCTCCTGATTCGACTATCGGATCGTCTCGGCGTAAAGCTCCCACAGCTTCAGGACGCGCGCACTGATGTTCGGCACCGTCTTCAGTCCCATAAAGGCCTTCTTGGCTTCCGCGGCGTTCTTGAGCTGAACTTGAGCGCGGCCCAGATACACATAGGCCTCGTCCAGATGTTTGATCTGCTGTTTCTGCAGCCCGCGGGTGATGGCGGTCACGGCGTTCTGATAGTCGCCCGAACCGAAGTACACCTCGCCCAGTTTGACGTCGAGTTCGCCGGCCGGATTCTTGGTGGCTTCGGCCTCGAACTGCGCCTGGCCCTTCTTGTCGGCTTCAGCGCGTGACTTGAACGAGTTGAGGAGCCGCGTCGTGCGCTCCTTCTGCTGATCGCCGATCAGGCTCTTGCTCATCGCCTTCTCGAGCACCGCCTGAGCTTCGGCCGGAAGCGCCGCGTCGCCCAACAACTGCGCCATCTCGATGAAGTCCGCTCCCACGGTCATGGAGTCCGTGTCGTACATGATGCGGTAGATCATCAGCGTGTTGTGATCGTCGCGCTCGTCCTGGCGTTCGATGCGCAGCAGGGTATTCCAATAAGTCGATTTGTTGTTCAGGCGGATCAGATCGCCCAGTACGGGAACCATGGCGGCGTTATCGCTGGCATCCGAGGCGCATTGCAGCTTGAACAGGAATAGATTCTCCTTGGGCGCCTCGCCCGCCTTGCGGGCGGCCGCCACGGCCTTATCCACCCACGCGCCGGCGTTCTTGCAGTCCTTGAGCTGGTAGTAGCTCTGCGCAATGATGGCGATGTCGTTGGACGTGGCCGAGCCGGCCTCGGACATTTCCTTGCCGTAGTCGATGGTCTTCTGGAACTGGTTGGTGCTCGCGGCAATGCCGAACAGTGTGCGCGTAATGCTGGTCTTGTCCTCGGCCGACGCGGCACCGGTCGCCAGGGACTTCTCGAAGGCCGCCTGGGCGACTTTCAGATTGCCCAGCTTGATGTTGGCAAAACCCTTGAAGTAGTAAATCGTCTTTTCATCGAAGGGCGTGAGGCCGGATTTCGTCTCCGCCGCGTCGAGATTCTTGAGCGCCTCGGCCCATTGATTGGCTTGCAGCGCCTTCTGGGCCGCCGTCATTTCCTTGGCGATGACGCGGCTGATCTGCTGACCCTTGTCCTTGTCGGCCGACCATGCGGCCTGCGGACCCGATGCAAGGGCGACCACGGCGATCATCGCACCCGCGCCCACCAAACCTACCCAGGATTTCGCAAGCCGGTACCCGAAACCGTGTATCGAATGAGTCATTAGCAAACCTCGTTACGTACAAGTCTTAAATATTAGTTCGCTCAAGGCCCGTAAGCGGCCCGCAGCAGGCAACTCAATTCTGGTCAAGCAAACGGCGCGTCAACCTCAGGTCAAGGGCTGACGCGCCGTACTACCACCTGGGGACTCCCCGCAAGGGATGCCCGGTCAGAACAAATCGTTGTTCACGAATCCTATTTTCTTCAAACCGCGATGCTGCAAATCAGCCAGGGTCTGCGCCACTTTCTCGTACTTGGCGAATTTATCCACCGTGATGTGCACTTCCGGCTGGGGCGACTTCACCGCCTCCTGCGAGATATAGCCCTGCAGCGTCGCCCGATCCACCGGAGTTTTGTTCCACAGCAAGGTGCCGTCGAAATCGATCGACAAGTCGATCACTTCGGGCGGCGGCGGCGGTACGAAATTCGGCGGCGGCGGCAGGGGGTTATCGATCTTCACGGCATGCGTCATGCTGGGAATCGTGATGATGAAAATGATCAGGAGCACCAGCATGACGTCGATCAGCGGCGTCATGTTGATATCGGAGTACGACTGGCCTTCGCCACCTCCACCTACATTCATGGCCATGTGCTTTCTCCTAGGTCCCGGGACCGAAATGATCGGGGGTGGTGATGAACGCCACTTTGCGTATGCCGATCTGCTGCGTGGCCACGAGTACCTGGCCCACGTACTGGTAACGGGAATTCGAGTCCCCGCGGATATGCACTTCGGGCTGCGGATCCTGGCTCACGATCGCGCGCAGCTTCGCCTTCAGCTCATTTTGGTCCGCCAAGGGCTTGGTGTTCCAGTAGATGCCTCCGTTCTTGTCGACGGCGATCGTGATGTTCTCCGGCTTGGTCTGCGTCGGCAGATTGGTGGCCTTCGGCAGATCGATCGGAACCTGTTGAATGATGACCCGGATCGTGATGATGAAAATGATCAGGAGCACCAACATGACGTCCACCAAGGGCGTCACGTTGATGTCCGACATCACTTCGGCTTCGCTATCGCCACCGACATTCAGCGCCATGGACTTATTTCCTAGCGAGCGGCCGCGGGAGCCGGCTTGCCGATGCCGGCCGGCGGTTTATCCATGCCTAAGCCCATCTTGGCGCCCGAGATCAGATAGGCATGCAATTCATGGGTGAAATGGCTGACACGCTCCTGCACACCCTTATTGCGGCGCAACAGGATGTTGTAGCCCAACACGGCCGGTACGGCGACGGCCAGGCCGATGGCGGTCATGATCAACGCTTCGCCGACGGGGCCTGCCACCTTGTCGATGGACGCCTGTCCGGCCACGCCGATCGCGATGAGCGCGTGGTAGATGCCGATGACGGTGCCGAGCAGCCCGACGAAGGGGGCGGTGGCGCCGACCGAGGCGAGAACCGGCAAGCCGGATTGCATGCGGCTCACCACCGTGTCGGCGGTGCGCTGCAGCGACTCCGTGATCCACTCGCTGGTGCCGATGGCGCCGGACAAGCGGGTCTTGTTGGTCTCGTGGTACTCGTACGCCTGCTTGCCGGTCTCGGCCAGCGCGCGGAACGGATTCGACGTGCCCTTCAATTTATTGAGCGCATCGGTCAGGCTGGAGGAACTCCAGAATTCCCTTTCGGCCTCGATCGCTTGCTTGCGCTGGCGGCGCTGATCGAAGAACTTCGTGATCATGATGAACCATGTCAGCAGCGACATGATCAGCAAAATGACCAGAATCGACCTGGCAATAATGTCGCCATTCTGGATCAGAGCCCCAAGGCCATATGGGTTATCAACAGCTGTCTCTTGCATTGACCGATTCCCTCTACTTAGAAATGCTTGATGTAATAAGTGGCGAAACTTTGATTCAATTCTCGACGGCTACTTGCCCGTGAGCTTCCAGACAATCGGAATAGATACCGTCTTCTCGACCGGCTTGCCTTCTTCGGTGGCCGGCAGCATGTGTTGGCCATGCACACCCTTCAAACAGGCTTCATCCAAGCGCGGAAAGCCCGAACTCGTCTGAATGGATTCGTTGGTGATCCTCCCGTCGGCCGAGACCGTCATCAACACGATGCAGCGGCCTTCTTCGTTGGCGCGCTTCGAGGCATCGGGATAATAATCTTCGCCGATGCGCAATGGATGCTTCGGATCGGGCCTGATCGGAGTGCCCGGCTTGGGCTGCGCGACCACCGCGGCGGGCGGCGGCGCCACGGTGCGCGTCACCTGCGTGATTGCCGTGGTCTCGACTTGCGGCTGCTGGATGTCGACGAACTCCGGCGGCGGCACATAGGGTTTGATTTCCTCGAGCTTGGGCGGCGGCGGCGGCGGCTTGTCGACGTCCTTGGGCTTGTCGATCTGCGCGATCTCGACCGGGGGGATGATGGTCTGTACGAGCTTGCCGGCCAACCCCGTATAGAAAGCCCACACCATGGCGATATGGAGGATGATGACGGCGACGAAGGCCGCGCCTCTCCTGCCTGAAAATAATGATGGCTCTTCGTATTTATACATAAGTCTACTTGCGACCCTACCCCTGAATCGATTCTACTAAATTGCGCCGAGCGCATGCTTCATTGCGCCGTGCGCACGCTTGGCGTTGCGCGTCCGTAGACGTTTCGAAGTCGCGCTGCATTCGATAGCGGCGTCGCTTCTTTCCCTTCGGCGAGTAAAGAGCCTGACACATATCCCGCCCGAACTGCAAGCGCCTCTTTGCTCATGATTGCCCTTTGTCAACCGCCGGCGCGGCGCTTACTTCGCTCCGTCCGATTCCGCTTGCTCCAGATCGGTGACCGCGCCCAAGGATGCGCTGCTGACTTCCCTTGCGTACTTTGCCAACGCGCCGCGGCGCGCATAAGGTTTCGGGGGTTTCCAGGATTTGCGGCGCGATTTGAGTTCCGCCGCACCGACGTGCAAGCTGATCTCGCGGCTCTGCGCATCGATCGTGATGGCATCGCCGGTCTTAACCAAGGCTAAAGGGCCGCCAAGCGCGGCTTCGGGCGAAATATGTCCGACCACGAAGCCATGGCTGCCGCCCGAAAAGCGCCCATCGGTGATCAGGGCGACCTCCTTTCCCAGCCCTTTGCCCATGATGGCGGCCGTGGGACTCAACATCTCGCGCATGCCGGGTCCGCCCTTCGGACCTTCATAACGGATGACCACCACGTCGCCCGCGATCACGCGGCCTTCCAGAATGCCGCGCAGCGACGCCTCCTCCGAATCGAATACGCGCGCGCTTCCCTTGAAGCGCACTCCCTCCTTTCCTGTAATTTTTGCAACGGCTCCCTCCGGCGCGAGATTCCCGTAGAGAATCACCAGATGGCTGTTCTTTTTGATGGGGTCGCTGAGCGGCCGGATGATTTCCTGGCCTTGCGGATAGGGTTCCACGCCGCGGAGGTTATCCGCCAGGGTGGCGCCGGTCACCGTGAGGCAATCGCCATGCAGCAAACCGGCCTCGAGCAGCGTCTTCATCAACGGCTGGATTCCGCCGATGGCAACGAGTTCGGACATGGAGTAGCGGCCGCTCGGCCGCAGGTCGGCGAGCACCGGAACGCGTTTGCCGATGCGCGTAAAATCCGCGAGGTTCAGCTTGATATTCGCCGACGAGGCGATCGCCATCAGGTGCAGCACGGCATTGGTCGAACCGCCGAGCGCAATGGCGACGGTGATGGCATTCTCGAACGAGCGGCGGCTCAAAATATGCCGCGGACAGATGCCTTTGTTGATCAGGTTGACCACGGCGGCGCCGGCGCGGGTGCAGTCGTCGCGCTTCTGCCCCGATATGGCGTCCTGGGCTGAACTGTTCGGCAGGCTCATGCCGAGGGCTTCGATGGCCGAAGCCATGGTATTGGCCGTGTACATCCCCGCGCAGGAGCCGGGCCCGGGAATCGCCGTGCGCTCGACGAATTTGAGCTGCTGCTCGGACACGGTGCCCTGCGCATAGCCGCCGACCGCTTCGAAAACGGAAACCACGTCGCGCTTGTCGGCTCCTGGCCTGATGGTGCCGCCGTAGACGAAGACCGCGGGGCGGTCGAGACGGGCGAGCGCCATGAGACAGCCCGGCATGTTCTTGTCGCATCCGCCGATGGCCACGACGCCGTCGAAGCCCTGCGCCCCCACGACCGTTTCGATGGAATCGGCGATGACTTCGCGCGAGACCAATGAATAGCGCATCCCCGGAGTGCCCATGGAAATGCCGTCGGACACCGTGATGGTGTTGAAGGTGATCGCCTTGGCTCCTGCCGCCTCCACGCCGCCGGCGGCCAGCCGCGCCAACTCGTCGATGTGCATATTGCAGGGCGTCAAGTTGCTCCAGGTCGAGGCGATGCCCACCTGCGGCTTGTCGAAATCGGCGTCGACGAAGCCGACGGCGCGCAGCATCGCCCTGCTCGGAGTCTGTTTGACCCCATCGACCACCAAGCGGGAGTAATGACGGGTATCGACGGGTTTGGATTTTTTTGGCATGAGCTTCCGGGTTCAAAAATTGAGGTATGGCGGGATCATCGCGGCTTCAGTGCGGTCCGGCACCGAAACGCTTGACGAGATATCGATAGGCGGCGCGCAGCGCCTGCGCCTCGCCGCCGACGCTGCGTCCCGGCCGGTCTTTGGGATTCCAGGCGTACAGGTCGATGTGCACCCAGGGCGTGGCGTCGTTGACGAAGCGTTTCAGGAACAAGGCGCCGAAAATGGCGCCCGCGAAAGCCGATGCGGCGACATTGTTGAGGTCGGCGATTTTGCTGGCGAGTTCATCGTCGTATCCGGCCCACAAGGGCATGGGCCATAACGGATCGTGCTCTTCCGCGGCGGCCAGCGCGAGGGTTTGCACGACCGAGTCGTCGTTGCCGAACAGGGCGGGCAGTTCCGGTCCGAGCGCGACCCGGGCCGCGCCGGTCAGAGTCGCAAAATCGATGATCAGATCCGAAGGCTCCTCGTCGGCGAGAGCCAAGGCGTCGCAGAGCACCAGCCTGCCCTCCGCGTCCGTGTTGCCGACTTCCACCGTCAGTCCCTTGCGGGTCGCGAGCACGTCCCCCGGCCGGTATGCATTGCCGCTGATGGAGTTCTCCACCATGGGCACCAGCACCCGCAGCCTTGCGCGTATGCCGGCGCTCATCAGCATGTGCGCGAGGCCAAAGGCCACGGCCGCGCCGCCCATGTCTTTTTTCATGAGCGCCATGCCGGAGCCGGGCTTGATGTCGAGACCGCCGCTGTCGAAGCACACGCCCTTGCCCACCAGGGTCAGGCGCGGAAGATCTTCGCCGCCGCGCGGGCTCCAGCGCAGCTCGACCAGCCGGGGCGCTTCACTGCTGGCCCGGCCCACGGCATGGATGGCCGGGAAATTCGCCGCGAGAAGATCCTCTCCCACCCATTCGCGGTAGCCGGCCTGGTGGCGCTCGGCGAGGCGGCGGGCGGCGGCGGCGAACTGCACGGGCCCTAAATCCGCGGTCGGCGTGTTGATCCAGTCGCGCGCCATCCGCAGCGCCTCCGCCGCCAGGGCAACGAAGGCCGCGTCGGCGTTCGCCGGCGCTTCGAGACCGGCTGCTTCGCTCTTCGACGGACGGTAGCGGTCGAAGCGATAGGCGCCGTAGGCGAAGCCCAGCCACAATTGCGTGGCCTCCTCGGGCGAGAAATCCTGGGCCAGCCTGAAGCGGCGCGCCGGCAATCGCTCGGCAATGCCCGCGGAATGCCACAGCGACAACGGCCCTTGACGCCTGCCCAGACCGCCGACGGCACCGGCCAGCGTTCCGTCCGCGGCCGCGAGCAGCACCACGCGATGTTTCTCGGCCTTGAAATTCTGCTCCAGCAGCCATTGCGCGACCGGCGCGCTTTGCGCCGCGCGCCAAACTTCGATTTCGTGCTCGTAGAGCAGCCACAGCGGAAGCGAAACATTGCCGTCGACGTTCATCGATTTTCGTCCCCACGAATTGCCGGTCGGGCCCCTGGAAAGTCTTGCATCATATGAGATTCTGTGGTGCTATTTGCGGCTAGTTCACGAGCTGGTTCAACCCGATTATCAAGAGACCCCGCTTAGGCTCAACGTCTTAAGGCGGGGTCTTGCGTTTTGCAGGTACGGAAAAGGTTACAGGAGAATTTCATGCGGTTGTATTCGCAAAAAGACGTCGACAAGAAAGCGCTGCGCGGGGCGCGCATTGCCATTTTGGGATACGGCAGCCAAGGCCGCGCGCACGCGCTCAATCTGCACGACAGCGGGTACGACGTGGTGGTCGGCGTGCGCAAGGGCGAGAGCTGGAAAAAGGCCAAGAAGGACGGGCTCAAGGTCATGGAGCCCGCCGCGGCCGTGAAGGGCGCGCAGCTGGTCGCGATGCTGGTGCCCGACACCACCCAGAAATCGCTCTATGCCGAAGTCAAAAGCGCCTTCGAACAGGGCGCGACGCTGTTGTTCGCCCACGGCTTCAACATCCACTTCAAGCAGATCAAGCCGCGCAAGGATTTGGACGTGGTGCTGATCGCGCCGAAAGGCCCGGGAGACCTGGTGCGGCGCCAGTATCAGCAGGGGCGCGGCGTCCCCTGCCTGATCGCGGTCGCGCAGGACGTCTCGAAGAAAGCCAAGGCCAAGGCCCTGGCGTACGCCGACGGCATCGGCGGAACTCGCGGCGGGGTGCTCGAAACCACCTTCGGCGAGGAGACCGAGACGGATCTGTTCGGCGAGCAGGCCGTGCTGTGCGGCGGCGCGACCGAACTCGTGGTCAAAGGCTATGAGACCTTGGTCGAGGCCGGCTACCAGCCGGCGGTCGCCTACTATGAGTGCCTGCACGAACTGAAGCTCATCGTCGATCTGCTGCACGAGGGCGGCATCACGAAAATGCACCGCTTCATCAGCGAGACGGCCAAGTACGGCGATTTGACGCGCGGTCCGCGCATCGTCAACAAGGCGACCAAGAAGGAAATGCGCAAGATCCTGGCCGAAATCCAAGACGGCAAGTTCGCCCGCCAGTGGATCGCAGAGAACAAGAGCGGCCGGCGCAAGTATTCGAAGCTGCTGAAAGCCGATCTGTCGCATTCGATCGAAAAAGTCGGCGCGCAATTGCGCGCCCGCATGCCCTGGCTGGAATCCGGGAAGGCCTGATGCCGGCGGCCGCACGCACGCTGTTCGACAAGGTCTGGGCGGCGCACGAGGTCGTGGCCGAAACGCCGGACACGCCGGCGGTGCTGTACATCGATCTGCACCTCATCCATGAGGTCACCTCGCCGCAGGCCTTCAGCGTCCTCAAGGGTCTCGGCCTGCCGGTTCGGCGTCCCGATCTCACCCTCGCGACCATGGATCATTCGACGCCGACCAGCACCGATCAGGTGTTCGGCGGCGTGCCGATCAAGGTCGATGCGGCGGCGAAGCAGGTGCGGCAACTCGAGCGCAACGCCGCCGAGTTCGGCGTCGAGCTGTTCGACATGCGCGATGCACGCCGCGGCATCGTGCACGTCATCAGCCCGGAACTCGGGGCAACGCAGCCCGGCATGACCATCGTCTGCGGCGACAGCCATACCAGCACGCACGGCGCTTTCGGTGCGCTCGCCTTCGGAATCGGCACCACGGAAGTGGGGCATGTCTTCGCCACCCAATCGCTGCTGCAGCGCAAGCCGAAAACCTTTGCGGTCAACGTCGAGGGGCGGCTGCGTCCCGGCGTCAGCGCCAAGGATTTGATCCTGGCCGTCATCGGCAAGATCGGCGTATCCGGCGGGACCGGCTACGTGCTCGAGTATCGCGGGCCGGCCATCCGCGCCCTGTCGATGGACGAGCGCATGACCGTGTGCAACATGTCCATCGAGGCCGGAGCGCGCGCCGGAATGATCGCGCCGGACGACACCACGTTCGATTATTTGAAAGGCCGGCCGCGCGCGCCGCAAGGCGCGCAGTGGGACGCGGCGGTGGCGCGGTGGCGGACCCTGGTCACCGATCCGGGCGCCCGCTTCGATGCGTCCGTCGACATCGACGCCTCGTCGATCGAGCCCATGATCACCTACGGTACGAACCCCGGCATGGTGCTTCCCATCGGCGATTCCATCCCCGCCGCTGCCGGCGACGAGGCGTTCGACAAGGCGCTGTCCTACATGGGCTTTCACGGCGGCGAGTCCATGCTGGGCAAGCGGGTCGACGTGGTTTTCATCGGCAGCTGCACCAACGGACGGCTGGCCGATCTCGAGGCCGCCGCGCGGATATTGAAGGGGCGCAAAGTCGCTCCGGGCGTGCGCCTGCTCATCGTGCCGGGCTCGCAAGCCATCAAGCGCGAGGCGGAGGCGGCCGGCTACGCGGAGATCTTCAAGGATGCGGGCGCGGATTGGCGCGAGTCTGGGTGCTCGATGTGCCTGGGGATGAACGGCGATACGGTCGCGCCCGGGCAATATTCGATCAGCACCAGCAATCGCAATTTCGAAGGGCGCCAGGGCGTCGGCGCGCGCACCCTGCTGGTGAGCCCTTTCACCGCGGCGGCGAGCGCCGTGCGCGGCCTCATCACCGATCCGCGGGAGATGCTGTGATGGAGCCGGTGACTCGATTCCGTTCCCGTACCGTCGTGATCCCGTCGAGCAACATCGACACCGACCAGATCATTCCCGCGCGTTTTTTGACCACCACCACCAAGGAAGGATTGGGCCTGCGGTTGTTCGCCGATTGGCGCTACGGGGCCGACGGCTCGCCGAATCCCGACTTCGTGTTGAACCGTCCGCAAGCGCGGGGCGCGCGCGTGCTGGTCGCCGGCCGCAATTTCGGCTGCGGCTCGTCGCGCGAACACGCGCCCTGGGCCCTGTTGGACTTTGGATTTCTCGCGGTCATCAGCACCGAGATCGCCGACATCTTCCGGGGCAATTCCCTGAAGAACGGCCTCTTGCCCATCGTCGTCGACGAGGCCACCTCGCGCTGGCTGCTGGAGAATCCCGGAGCCGAAGTCGACATCGACCTCGATGCAGCGCGATTGACGCTGCCCACGGGGACCGCGGTCTCGTTTCCGATCGAGGCGTTTGCGCGCCACTGCCTGTTGAACGGCATCGATGAACTCGGCTACCTGCGCAGCAAGCTCGCCGACATCGAGCGCTACGAAGCGGCACGCTGAATGAAGGCCCTGATTGCGGTTCTTGCCGGCGACGGCATCGGCGGCGAGGTCACGGCCGAAGCGGTGCGTGCTCTCGGCGCGGTGGCCGCGCGTTTCGGGCATGGTTTCGAATTCGAATCGGCCCTCGTGGGCGGCGCCGCCATCGACGCGACGGGAGACCCGTTGCCGCCCGCAACGCTCGCGCTCGCGCGCCGTGCCGATGCCACCTTGTTGGGCGCGGTTGGCGGTCCGAAGTGGTCGGCGCCCGACGCCAAGGTTCGGCCCGAACAGGGGCTGCTGCAGCTGCGCAAGGCGCTCGGATTGTTCGCGAACCTCCGCCCGGTGGTTCCGCACCCGTCCGTGCTCGACGCCTCGCCCATCAAGCCCGAGCTGCTGCGCGGCGTCGACATCATGGTGGTCCGGGAATTGACCGGCGGGATCTACTTCGGCGACAAGCGGCGCACCGCCACCGAGGCGGTCGATGTATGCCGATACACGGTGGAAGAAATCGAACGCGTCGTGCGCCTGGCGGCGCGCCTCGCCCTCGCCCGCCGCCGCAAGCTCACTTCCATCGACAAGGCCAATGTGCTCGAGACTTCCCGGCTTTGGCGTTCCGCCGTCGAACGCATCATGCCGGCGGAGTTTCCGGAAGTAGCCTTCGAACACATGCTGGTCGACGCGGCGGCCATGCACCTGTTGAAGCGGCCCCGCGACTTCGATGTCATCGTCACCGAAAATATGTTCGGCGATATCCTCACCGACGAGGCCTCCATGCTCGCCGGTTCGCTCGGCCTGCTGCCCTCCGCGTCGCTCGGCGCCGAGGCGCGAGGCGGACTGTTCGAACCCATCCATGGATCGGCGCCCGACATCGCCGGCCGGGGCATCGCGAACCCCTATGCCGCGATATTGAGCGCCGCGATGCTGCTGCGCTACTCGCTGCGGCTCGACGCCGAGGCGAACGCGTTGGAAGGCGCCGTCTGGCGCGCCGTGGAATCCGGCGCGCTGCCGGCTGACCTCGCTGCGCCGGGCGCGGGCGTTACGACGCGTGCCGCCGCAGATGCGGTGCTGGCTCGGCTCTGAGCGCCCGTTCGAGGCCGGCGGAAAGGTCCGCCACCAGATCGGCGGCATCCTCGATTCCCACCGACACCCGCAACAACCCCGCGCCGATGCCTGCGTGAAGACGCGCAGGCTCTTCCATGCCGGCGTGAGTCATGGTCGCCGGATGGCAGATCAGGCTCTCGACGCCGCCCAGGGACTCGGCCAGGGTGAAACACTCGAGCCCGGATAGGAAAGCCTCCACCGCCGGTTCGCCGCCGGCCAGTTCGAAGCTCAGCATCGCGCCGAAGCCGCTCTGCTGCCGCCGTGCAATCTCATGGCCGGGATGATCCGCAAGGCCCGGGTAGTACACGCGCGCGATGCCCGCATGTCCGTTCAAGAAATCCACCACCGCCGCCGTATTCTCGGCGTGCACGCGCATGCGCGCATGCAGGCTGCGCACCCCGCGCAGCGTCATGAAGCTGTCGAAGGGCGCGCCGGTGACGCCGATGGCATTCGCCCACCAGGAGAGCTTCTCATGCAATTCGGCGGTGGCCGAAACTACCGCGCCGCCGACGACGTCGCTGTGTCCATTCAAATACTTGGTGGTCGAATGCATGACCATGTCGGCGCCCAAGCTGATCGGCTGCTGCCAGATCGGGGACAGGAAGGTATTGTCGACGACGGTCGACGCGCCGGCGGCCCGCGCCGCTTCGGCGATCGCGCGTATGTCGACCACGCGCAGCAAGGGATTGCTCGGAGTCTCGATCCATACGAGCCGCGCGCCCCGGGCCAGGGCTGCGCGCAACGCCGCGGGGTCGGCCTGATCGATGAAATCGACCACGAGGTTGCCCTGCGCATGAAGCGCGGCGAACAGACGGTAGCTCCCGCCGTAGCAATCGTAGGGCGCGATCACCCGCGAGCCGCTCGGCAAGGTCGACAGGATCAAGGTGATCGCGGCAAGTCCCGTGCAGGTGATCACCGCGCCGGCGCCGCCTTCGAGATCCGCCAGCGCATTGCCGAGCTGGTCGCGGGTCGGATTCCCGGAACGGGTGTAGTCGTACTTGCGCGGCTTGCGGTATTTCTCGAAGGCAAAATTCGTCGACAGGTAGATGGGCGGCACCACCGAGCCGTGCTGCGCATCGGACTCGAGCCCGGCGCGGACCGACCGGGTGGCGATGCTTTTCTTCTTGGGAGGTGCTTTGCTGCTCATGACGTCTGCTCCGCGAGGGCGAGTTTGATGATGGGAGTGAGGGCGGCGCCTTCCTTCAGGAAAGCGTCATGCCCGAAAATGGAGTTTATTTCGATGAGCTGGCGCGGACCGTTGAGGCGCGCGGACAAGGCCTGCATGTCGCCGAACGGGACCAGCTGATCCTCGCGCACCGCAATCAGCGTCGCCGGCGTGTGGACCTGGGTCGCATCCATCTGGTGCAGGTCGATCGATTCGCTCAGGGCGAGGAAGGATTCGGCGCGGTATTTCTGCACGTAGTCATCGCCGCGCGCGAACAGGTAGTCCTCGATGGGAAAGCGGAAGCGGTCCTCGCCGCGCTTAGGGGGAGCTCCGAAGCGCAGCTGGAATTCGATGGCGCTGCGGTAGGTGGCCATGGCCAGCGCCCGCGCCAGCTTGAGCCCCGACGGGCCGTCGCCGCGCGCTATCGCTTCGCGCACGATCTGCCGCTGCACACTGCGCCACGCCGTGGACAGAACCTGTGCCTTGTCGGCCGCGCTCAGCACGACGATGCGGTTCACGAGTTCCGGGTAGCGTTCGGCGAAGCACAGCGCCACCATGCCGCCATAGGATGCGCCGACGATGGCATGCAGCGGCTTCAATTTCAAATGCCGGACCACGGCTTGCAGTGCGTCGGCCTGGTCGTACGAGCTCAAGGGCGGAAATTTGCCGCCGCTCGCCGGCGTCGAACTGTCGCCGCGGCCGCCGAGATAATCCATGCCGAGCACGCGGAATTGGCGGGTGTCCACGCCGAGACCGGGACCCACGAGTTCCGGCCACCACCCGTCGCCGTCGGAACCGGCGACTATGCGGTGGGCCGAGATCCCGCCGAGCACGGCGATCACCGGCGCATCTTCGGGACCCGAGAGCCGGAATGCGACTTGGGGCTCGGGCAGGACATCGCCGTAGTGCAAAAATTGAGGCTCGGGCAACCGAAGCGTCCGGTCTATCAGATTGGAAGATTTTTCGGCCACGTTCCGCCCGCTCCTGTAGAGGTTGACATAACCCCTGTAGCGACGGCGCTCGTAGCCATTGCAGCAGCAGTGAAAACTGCGCAATCGGCCGCCTATCTACCGGAATCGCGCGTTGGCGCGGCTCCGCAGGAGTTGGCACCGTTCCTCAAAAGGCCTGCGCCCTCGAGGTGGTTGCCCCGGCTTCTAAGGGCCTTTCCCTCAGCCGGTCTAGATAAGCTGCGCGAATTTTAGCATCGCCCCGCTTTGCGTCAAGCCATTTTGCGAAGGCGCTTGCGCCCAATAGCGCAATACATTAATGTACTAGCGCGTTAATACATTGAAACGGCAGGCGGCGGCCCCATCCATGAAAACCAACCGAGCGGTCACCCAGCGGCAGGAGCAGCAGCATGAACGCGCGCTGTGCACCGCGATACTGGCGCTGCGCAGCCTGGAAGAATGCAGGAGCTTTTTCCGCGACCTGTGCACGCCCGCGGAACTGCAGGCGATGGCCGACCGCTGGGCCGTGGTCGAGCTCCTGGAGCGCGGCCTCCCCTATCGCGAAATTCACAGGCAAACGGGGGTCAGCGTCACCACCATCGGCCGCGTCGCCCGCTATCTGACTTCGGGCAGCGGCGGCTACCGGGCGGTCACCGAGCGGCTGAAACTCAATGCTTGAGCATCGCCACACCACGGATCCCGTGAGGCTGAAGATAGCCATACAAAAGAGCGGCCGGCTCACGGACGCGTCGCTCGATCTGCTGTCGCGCTGCGGCCTCAAGTTCAGCCGCGGCAAGGACCAGCTGATGTGCTACGGCGAGAACATGCCGCTCGACGTGCTGTTCGTCCGCGACGACGACATACCTGATCTGGTGCAGGAAGATGTATGCGATCTCGGGTTGGTCGGCCTCAACGTGGTGCGGGAAAAGCGCCTGGCCTTCGCGGCGCGCGGCGTCGCCCCCCTGTTCGAGACCGTGCAGACCCTGGATTTCGGACGCTGCACGCTGTGCATCGCCGTACCCGACGGCTTCGACTACCGCGGCGTTCAATCCTTGCAGGGCCGCCGGATCGCAACCACCTACCCGCACATCTTGAATCGATTCCTGGCGGATCACGGCATTGCCGCGGAGGTCGTGGTTCTTTCCGGCGCCGTGGAAATCGCGCCCCGCCTCGGGCGCGCCGACCTCATTTGCGACCTGGTGTCGACGGGATCCACGCTGGCCGCCAATCACCTGCGCCGCGCCGCGACGGTGTTGGACAGCCAGGCCGTGCTCATTCGTACGCCCGTGCCGATCGCACCGGAAAAACAGGAGTGGACCCGGCGGCTGCTGATGCGCATCGACGGCGTCGAACAGGTCAAGGGCAGCAAGTACATCATGCTGCATGCTCCGCGCTCCGCCCTGGCCGCCATCGCGAAACTGTTGCCGGGCAGCGAGGCGCCGACGGTGATCCCGCTGGAGGGCCGCGGCGACCGTGTGGCCGTGCATGCGGTGTGCCGCGAGAACGTATTCTGGGAGACCCTGGAGCAATTGAAGAGCGCCGGCGCCTCGTCGGTGTTGGTGCTCCCCGTCGAGAAAATGCTGGCTTGAGAGCGAAGACCGCCGAACATGCGCATTCTTGATTGGACATCCCTCTCGATGGAACAACGCGGCGAGGCGTTGCGGCGCCCGGCGGAGCACGATGCCGCCGCGATCCGCGACGCCGTGCGGGACATCGTCGAGGCTGTGCGCCGCGGCGGCGATGAGACCGTATTGGCGCTGACGGAGAAATTCGATGCAGTCCGGCCGGCCTCCCTGCGGGTCACTGCGCAGGAGTTCGAACGGGCCGAGCGCGCCTTGACCCCGCCGCAGATCGCGGCCATCGACCGCGCGATTTCCACCGTGCGCTGCTTTCACGCTGCGCAGCGCCCGCGTCCGCTTCGCGTGGAAACCGCCCCGGGCGTGGTGTGCGAGCGCTTCAGCGTTCCGATCCGCGCCGTCGGGCTGTATGTGCCCGCCGGCACGGCGCCGCTGCCGTCGACCGCCATCATGCTCGCAGTCCCGGCCGCCCTCGCCGAATGCCCGGTGCGCGTGCTGTGTACCCCGCCGGCGAAGGACGGTTCGGCGAACGCCGCGGTGCTGGTCGCCGCGCAGCGGTCCGGCGTGGACCAGGTGTTCAAGGCGGGCGGGGCCCAGGCCATTGCCGCCATGGCCTACGGCACGGCGGCCATTCCGAAATGCGACAAGGTGTTCGGCCCTGGCAATGCGTGGGTGACCGCCGCCAAACTGCTGGTGGCGCAGGACTCCGGCGGTGCGGCGGCGGATCTGCCGGCCGGCGTCACCGAAGTCATGGTGATCGCCGACGAGACGGCCCGCCCCGGCTTCGTCGCCGCCGATCTGCTGGCGCAGGCCGAGCACAGCCCGGAGGCGCAGGCGTTGCTGGTCACGCCGTCGGCGTCGCTGGCCGCGGAAGTGGCGCGGCAGGTGCGGAGGCAGATGGGGGGGTTGTCGCGCGGCGGGATACTGGCGGAGTCCACCAGGCACATGCGGTTGCTGGTGGTGGACGGTCTCGACACCGCCTTCGAGATCGCCAACGAGTATGCACCCGAGCACCTGCTGCTCGAAATACGCGAACCGCGGCGGTGGCTGGCGCGGGTGAGCGCCGCGGGCGCGGTGTTCCTGGGACATTGGTCGCCCGAATCGCTGGGCGACTATTGCAGCGGCCCCAACCACACCCTGCCCACCTATGGGTATGCCAAAGCCTACAGCGGCCTCGCGCTCGAAGACTTTCAAAAACGCATCACGGTGCAGGAGGCGACGGCGGCGGGACTCGCCGGGCTCGGACCCACGGCGCAAATCCTCGCCGGCTTGGAGGGCCTCGATGCGCACGCGGCGGCGGTCACCATCCGGCTCGCGTCGCTGGATGACGGTGCCGCGCTCGAGGGCGGCGGCGCGCCCGACAGGAGTGCGCGCGAGGGCAGCCCTTCGTGCGCGGGCGGCGGCGCGCTCGAGGCAGCGCCATGAATGCCGTCCTTACGCTGGCGCGCCCCGACATCGTCAGACTCAAGGCCTATTCGCATGCGGCGTGGCTGCCTGCGCTCACCCGCCTGCATGCCAATGAGGCGCCCTGGCGGCCGACCGGCGATACCACGGCGGCCGGACTCAACCGCTACCCCGAGCCGCAGCCGCACGCCCTGATCGAAAGACTCGCCGCACTGTATGGGGTTCCACCCAACTCGGTACTGGCGGCGCGCGGCAGCGATGAAGCCATCGACGTCTTGTCGCGCATTTACCTGCGCGCGGGCGCGGATGCCATCCTGCAGTGCACGCCGACCTTCGGCATGTATCAAGTGGCCGCCCGCATCCAGGGCGCCGAGGTAATCGAAATTCCGCTGGATCGCTCGCGCGGCTGGGCCCTCGATGCAGAGCGCGTACTCGACGCTTGGCGCCCGCACATCAAACTGGTCTATCTGTGTTCGCCGAACAACCCCACATCGAACCTGCTCGACACCGCGGCGGTGGAGTACCTTTGCACGGCGCTCGACGGCAAGGCCGTGATCGTGATCGATGAGGCCTATGTGGAATGGTCCCGCACCCCGAGCCTGTCGCGGTGGCTCACGCGCTTCTCAACGCTGGCAATCCTGCGCACGCTATCCAAGGCGCACGCGCTGGCCGGAGCGCGACTCGGCGCGCTGCTCGCCGCGCCCGAATTGATCGAGCTGGCATCGCGGGTGATTCCGCCCTACTGCCTGGCGCAACCCACGGTCGAGGCAGCCCTTCGCGCGCTCAGTCCCGCTGACCTCGCCGCCGGCGAGGCACGGCTGCAGGGACTATTGGCGGAGCGCGAATACCTGGCCGCGTCGCTGGCCGCGTCGCCGGGCGTGGACAAGGTCTGGCCGAGCGATGCCAACTTCCTGTTGATCGATTGCCGCGATGCCGACCGTTTCATGAGCGACAGCATGGCCGGCGGGATCGTCGTTCGCGACATGCGCGCCCATCCGTCCTTGCCGCGCTCGCTGCGCGTCTCGGTGGGGACGCGCGCGCAGAACGACGCGCTGCTGCGATCCGTGGGGACACGATGAGCGGCCGCCGCATCGTGTTCCTGGACCGCGACGGAACTCTCAACGAGGAAACGGCGGATGAGCAGATCGACAGCCTGGACAAGATTCGGCTCATGCCCGGCGTCATCCCCGCGCTGCTGGACCTGAAGCGCGCCGGGTTCGGGTTCGTCATGGTGACCAACCAAGATGGACTGGGGACCTCCAGTCTTCCCGGGGAGAAATTCGAACCGGCCCACCGGTTCATCTTGGAGCTGTTCGCGTCGCAGGGCATCGAGTTCGATGAAGTATTCGTCTGTCCGCATTTCAAGCGGGACGAATGCGAATGCCGCAAACCCAGGACCGGGATGGTGCGGCAATATCTCGCGGCTGGCGCACTCGACGCCGCGCGCAGCTTCATGGTGGGCGATCGGGACACGGATATGGAGTTCGCGGCGAACCTCGGGGTGCAGGGGCTGCGCATACGCTTGGACGGCGGGCCGCAGGAGACATGGCCCGCGATCGCACAGCGCATCCTCGGACAGGCGCGGCGGGCCCGCTTGCACCGCAAGACCAAGGAAACCGATGTGCATGTCGAGGTGGACTTGTCCCGGGAAGGACCCAGTTCCATAGCCACCGGCCTCGGATTCTTCGACCACATGCTCGAGCAAATCGCGAAGCACGGCGGCTTTGCCCTGGACCTGCGCTGTGCCGGCGACCTGCACATCGATGAACACCATACCATCGAGGATTGCGCTCTGGCATTGGGTGCGGCTCTGCGCGAAGCGCTGGGAGACAAGCGCGGCATCGCACGCTACGGATTCCTGCTGGCCATGGACGAGGCCGAGGCCCAGGTGGCGCTCGATCTCTCGGGCCGCCCGTTCTTCGTCTGGGACGGGCGCTTCAACCGCGAACGCGTCGGCGAATTGCCGACCGAGCTCGTGCCGCATTTCTTCCGTTCACTGGCGGAAGCGCTCGGAGCCACTCTGCACATCAGCGTACGCGGCGAGAACGCACATCACATGATCGAGTCCTGCTTCAAGGGGGTGGGACGGAGCCTGCGCCAGGCCGTACGGCTGGAAGGTTCGGAGCTGCCGAGCACCAAGGGGACCTTATGAGCGCGCTGCGGGCCGTGATCGTCGCAAGCGGCGGCGCCAATACCGCTTCTTTGCAGTTCGCCTTGAAGCGCCTCCAGGTCGACTCGGAGGTTTCGGCGGACGCGGCGCAGATTCGCGCCGCAAGCCACGTCATTCTGCCCGGAGTGGGCGCCGCCGCGGATGCCATGCATCGGTTGCGGCAGAGCGCGCTGGATTCCATCATCCCGACGCTCGAGCAGCCGGTGCTCGGCATCTGCCTCGGCATGCAGCTGTTATTCGAGGAATCGGCGGAAGGGGACGTGCACTGCCTCGGCATCATTCCGGGGCGCGCGGAGCGTTTCGCGCCCGCGGCGGGCCGGCCCGTTCCTCACATGGGCTGGAACACGCTCACGCCGGGGCAGCCTTGCGCGCTGCTCGAGGGCATCGCCGACGGCGACTACGCCTACTTCGTCCACAGCTATGCCATCGGCATCGGCGCCGCCACGGTCGCGAGTTGCGGCTATGGGGCGCCGTTCAGCGCCTGTGTGCAGTGGCGCAATTTCTACGGCGCGCAATTTCACCCCGAACGCTCGGCCGCCGTCGGCGCGCGCCTGCTCAAGAATTTCCTGTCGATGCACTGATGCCGTCGCCGCCGCCTGCCCCATGCGCCTCATTCCCGCCATCGATTTGAAAGCCGGACGCTGCGTGCGTCTGCTGCACGGCGACTTTGCCCGCGAGACGCGCTACGCGTTGGATCCGGCAATGCAGCTCTCGAAGTACCGGGAGTTGGGAGCCGACTGGCTGCATGTCGTCGATCTCGACGGCGCCAAGGACGGCAGTCTCGCCAACCGCGCCATCATCGAACGGTTGGCCGCGCAAACCGCGGTCAAACTACAGGTGGGCGGCGGATTGCGCGACACCGAGGCCGTGGGCCGGGTACTCGAGCTGGGTGTGGCGCGCGCCGTGATCGGCAGTGCGGCGATCACCCAGGTCGACAGCGTTCGCGCCTGGCTCGAGCACTTTGGACCGGAGCGGCTGATTCTGGCCTTCGACATCCGCCTGGACGCGGCGGGCACGCCATGCGTCGCCACGCATGGATGGCAGCGGCAGTCCGAACTGTCGCTGTGGAGCGCGCTTGCGAACTACGCGGATACGCGGCTCGAGCATGTGCTGTGCACCGATGTGGGCCGGGACGGCACATTGGCCGGACCGAACGTTGCTCTATACAGCGAAGCGGTCCGGCGCCATCCGCAAATTCAGTGGCAGGCCTCGGGCGGCGTCCGCGACGCGCGCGATCTTCATGCTCTGGCAGCCGCGGGCGCGAGTTCGGCCATCAGCGGCAAAGCCCTGCTCGAGGGACTCATACCGGCGGAGGGCTTGCGGCCATTCTTGCCAAACGCATAATCCCCTGCCTCGACGTGCGCGACGGACAAGTCGTCAAAGGCGTCCGCTTCCGCGACCACCGGGTCGTCGGCGGCATCCTGGAACTCGCGGCCCGCTATCGCGATGAAGGCGCGGATGAATTGGTGTTCTACGACATATCCGCGAGCACCGAGGGCCGCACCGTGGATCGCTCGTGGGTGGCGCAAGTGGCGGCGATCCTGGACATCCCATTTTGCGTGGCCGGGGGCATCCGCTCGGTGGCCCAGGCCGAAGAAGTCCTGGCGTGCGGCGCCGAGAAAATCTCCGTCAATTCACCGGCGCTTGCGCATCCCGAACTCATCGACGCATTGAGCCGGCGCTTCGGCGCTCAATGCATCGTGGTGGGCGTCGACAGCCAAACCTTCGATGCAGGCTGCTATCGCGTGCAGCAGTTCACCGGCGATGCGGCGCGCACGCGCGACACCGCGCGCAGCACCATCGATTGGGTGATCGAGGCGCAGCAGCGCGGCGCGGGAGAAATCGTGCTCAATTGCATGTCGAGCGACGGCGTGCGCCGAGGCTACGACATCGACCAATTGCGGGCCGTGCGCGAGGTGTGCCACGTTCCCTTGGTCGCCTCCGGCGGCGCGGGCGAGGCGCAGCACTTTGCCGATGTGTTTCAATCGGCCGAGGTGGACGCAGCGCTTGCGGCCGGCGTCTTTCACTCCGGCGAAATCACCATTCCGCACTTGAAGCGGCAGCTGCGCTCCGCGGGAATCGAGGTACGACATTGAATCCATTACAGCCTGCAAAGCTCGACTGGGACAAGGGCGGCGGTTTGCTGCCCGCGGTGGTCCAAGACGCCGGCAGCGGCGCGGTGCTCATGCTCGGGTACATGAATCGCGACGCCCTCGCCGCGACGCAGGCCACCGGCCGCGTCACCTTCTGGAGCCGCAGCAAGGGGCGGCTGTGGACCAAGGGCGAAACTTCCGGCCACTTTCTCAAGCTCAAGGAGATCGCCGCCGACTGCGACGGCGACGCCTTGTTGATTCTGGCCGAGCCCAACGGGCCCGCTTGCCACAATGGAACGGCCACTTGCTGGGGGGAAGAGCCGCCGCGATCGGCCGCCGAGAAGGGCGGCTTCGTGGCGGAGCTCGAGCGGGTCATCGCGGATCGAATCGCCTCGCGACCCCAGGGCAGCTATACCTCGAAGCTGCTGGCCGAGGGTCCGCTGCGAATCGCGCAAAAGGTCGGCGAAGAAGGATTGGAGTTGGCTCTCGCCGCAGTCGCACAATCGGACGTGGAAATCGTCGGCGAGGCGGCCGACTTGCTGTACCACACCTTGCTGCTGCTCCAAGTCAAAGGCCTGTCCTGGTCGCAGGTAGTCGCCGAACTCGAATCGCGTCACCGGCAAGGAAACGGCCCAGCCCATTCCCGGCCGGGGTGCGGCTGACGCCTTATGCCTTGCTGCGGCTATTGCGCCGCAGAGCATAGACGGCAATGGCCATCCAGGCCGCGTTCAGGGCAACCGAAGGCCACGCGCCGTTCCATGAGCAGTTGATGACGAAGCCCAGTCCGCCCACGACGTTCATCCACTGATACAGCGCCGACCGCGACTGCAGCTTGCCGAGCGACAGCAGGCAGTAACTGCCGAGAATCAGCACGGCGGCCACCCATCCGGATATCTCGACGAAGGTTTTGAGAGTCACGCGCGCGATGCCAGATTGACCGGCACCCGGCGGCGAAACTCGCCGCGGACCAGCCACAAGCTCAAGGCCGCTTGCAGCGTGACGCTCGCGACGGACACATACCAGAGCTGCAGAAGATGAAAATCCGGCATGGACGCGAGCCAGAACGCGGGCGCCACGAAGCTTAAGATGCGGCTCGCCGAGCTCATCACGGCCGGCAGAGTATGGCCCAGGCCTTGAAATACCGCCGAGCAGGTGAACACGAATCCGGATGCCAGGAAGTTCCAGGAAATCACCGTCAAGTACTGGCTGCCGATGGCCAAGGCTGCGGGGTCCTTGGTAAAGCCGTGGATCAGCCACGCCGAGCGCCATTGGCAGAACAGGGTGAGTATCACCATGATGCAGCTGCCGATCAGCGCGGCCAATGCGAACGTCTCGCGCACGCGCTGGAACTTGCCGGCGGCATAATTCTGCCCGACGATGGGCGCCGTGGCGAAGGCCACCGCCATCGCCGGCAGGAACATGCTTTGCATGATGCGCTGGCCGATGCCGAAGCCCGCCTGGGCGTCGGCGCCGAAGCGGCGGATGATCCAATAGACCACCCCTATATAAATGAACATCAGCGCAAACTCGCCGCCCGCCGGCAGGCCGATGCGCAGCAAGCGCCCCCAGGTGGCAAACTGCGGGCGCCAGACCGCCGGGTCGAAGGCCACGTATTTTTCCAGGCGATGAAAATACAGGGCGAGCAGGGCCACGCCGACTGCGACGGACAGCGAGCTTGCGAGCCCCGCCCCGGCCACGCCCATCGCGTAGCCCGTGCCCCAGCCCGCGATCAAGACCGGTGCGAGTACGGCATTGAGCATGACCGTCGCCACTTGGACGATTATCGTGGGCTGCACGATGCCGGTGCCGCGCAATGCGGAACCCATGACGACCAGCGCGAATTGCAGCCCCAGGCTCGGAAGGAACCAATATAGGTAGCTCGTGCCCTGAAGTACGGTGGCCGCATCCGAACCCAGAGTCCGCATGTAGGAATTGCCCAGACCGTATCCGATCAGCAGCGTGACCAGAGCGCAGCTTGCCGACAGGACCAGGCTCTGGTTGAAAACCAATGTCGCATCGCTCCGGTCCTTGCGCCCCACGGCGTGCGAAATCAGCGCCACAGTACCGACACCGAGCACCTGGGTCAGGGCGAACACGATGAACATGACGTTGCCTGCCGCGCCGACTCCGGCGATGGCGGCATCGCCCAAGCCTGCCACGAAGTACAGATCGATCAAAAAATACAAGGTCTGAAAGAACATTCCCGCCGCGATCGGCACGGCCATTTGCAGAATATTCTTGGCGATCGAGCCGTCGGTCAAATCCTTCATGCGGCTTCTCCCCTTCGCTTTAGGTTTTCTTCAATGCGGACGCATCTCGCGCCAGCGCCTCGATTGCGGCCCAATCACCCGCGGCCAGCATCGCTTTGGGCGCAAGCCACGAACCGCCCACGCACACCACGTTCGGCAAGGCCAGGTAGTCGGGCGCCGTCGCGCGCGTGATGCCGCCGGTCGGGCAAAACAGCACATCGGGGAAGGGCGCCCCGAGCGCCTGCAGCATGCCGACGCCGCCGGCCTGCTGTGCCGGAAACAGTTTCAGCACATTGAAACCCGCGGCGCGCGCGGTGATCAGCTCGGTCGGCGTCATCACGCCGGGCAACAGCGGAAATCGCGCGCCCCGCGAGGCCGCGGCAAGTTCGGGAGTGAGGCCCGGAGTCACGCCGAACTGCGCGCCCGCGCGATCGGAGGCGGCGAAGTCGACGGCGCGCGTCAGGGTGCCCACGCCGATGATGGCGTCGGGAACGGCTTTTCGCATCGCTGCGACTGCCGCCAGCGCGGCCGGCGTGCGCAGAGTGATTTCGAGGACGCGCAAGCCGCCGGCGACCAGGGCTCGCGCCAGCGGCACGGCGTGCTCGAGTTCGTTGACGGTGAGCACCGGTATGACCGGCGCCAATCCCAGGATTTCACGGATGTTCACGGAGGGTCCTTATGAGTGTGGCGGAAGCGGTTCACAGCAAAGACAGGGCGCCCGCCTCGGCATCGCCGGCGGCGCGGCGCAGGCTCGCAAACAATTCCCGCCCCGAGCCATGTTCATTGCGCGCGTGGTCGAGCACCGGTTGCCCGCGGTCGCGCCAGATGTGTTCGTCGACCTTGGCCTCGAGCACGCCGCTGTGGCAATCGAGCCGGATCACATCGCCGTCCCGCACCTTGCCGAGCGGGCCGCCGCTTTGAACTTCGGGGGAGACATGGATGGCCGCCGGCACGCTGCCCGAAGCGCCCGACATGCGTCCGTCGGTGACCAGGGCAACCTGAAAACCCCTGCTCTGCAGGGACGCGAGCGACGGCGTGAGCTGATGAAGCTCGGGCATGCCGTTGGCGCGCGGACCCTGGAAACGCACCACCGCCACGAAATCCCGCGCCAGCTTGCCGGCCTTGAACGCGGCGAGGACCTCCTCCTGATCGTCGAAGACCAGCGCCGGCGCCTCCACGATGTGATGCTCATGCTTCATTGCGGAGGTCTTGATCACAGCGCGTCCCAGGTTTCCGGTCAGCAGGCGCAGACCGCCGTGGCTGCTGAACGGATCGGCGACCGGCCGCAATACGCCGGGGTCGCCGCTCTGCGCGGGAGCCTGCCTCCAGGCCAATCCTCCGCCATCCAGCCACGGCTCCTGCGCGTAGGCGTCAAGCCCCTGGCCCATCGCCGTCATGACGCCGCCGTGCAGAAACCCGCCGTCGAGCAGTTCGCGGATCAGGAACGCCATGCCTCCCGCCATTTGGAAGCGGTTGACGTCGGCGCTGCCGTTCGGATAGATGCGGGTCAAGAGCGGCACCACCGCCGACAGATCGCTGAAATCGTCCCAGGTCACCGCAATGCCCGCGCAGCGCGCGATTGCCACCAGATGCAGCGTATGGTTGGTCGAGCCCCCGGTCGCCAGCAGCCCGACGATGCCGTTGACGATGGCTGCTTCATCGACGACGCGCGCGAGCGGTATGTATTCCGTTCCCAAGGCCGTGACCTGCGCCGCGCGGCGCGCCGCGGCGGCGGTCAAGGCGTCCCGCAGCGGCGTGTTGGGCGGCACGAAAGCCGCTCCGGGAATGTGAAGCCCCATGACCTCCATCAGCATCTGATTGCTGTTGGCGGTGCCGTAGAACGTGCACGTGCCGGCGGCGTGGTAGCTGCCCGCCTCCGATTCGAGCAGCGCGTCGCGGCCGACCTTGCCCTCTGCATACAGCTGGCGAATGGCCGCCTTTTCCTTGTTGGGAACGCCCGAAGGCATCGGACCGCCCGGCACGAAAATGACCGGCAAGTGTCCGAAGGCGAGCGCGCCCATCAGCATCCCCGGAACGATCTTGTCGCAGATTCCGAGACACAGCGCCGAGTCGAACATGTTGTGCGCCAGCGCGACGCCGGTGGCCATGGCGATCACGTCGCGGCTGAACAGCGACAGTTCCATGCCGGGTTGCCCCTGCGTGATGCCGTCGCACATCGCCGGGACGCCGCCGGCGAATTGCGCCACCGCACCCGCTTCGCGCGCCGCCCGTTTGATCAGCGCCGGATAAGACTCCAATGGCTGGTGGGCCGACAGCATGTCGTTGTACGCAGACACAATCGCGACATTGGGCCAGCGCATGGCCTTGAGCGCCTCCTTATCTCCCGCATTGGATGCGGCGAAGCCGTGTGCGAGATTGGTGCAGGACAACCCCGCGCGCGCGGAGCCGCGGCGGCGTGCCGCATCCATGCGCGCCAGGTAGTCGGCGCGGTCCGCGACGCTGCGCCCGCGGATCCGCTCGGTGACTTCGAGCACGCGAGCATGCACTTGCCGTGTTTCAGGGGACATGCCCCATTGTGCCATAGCGGGAAGACTTACTAGAACGCGGGTGCAAGTGCTACGCTTCGGCACCCAGACAAGGAATTCCCCACGGTGGTATTACTTCCGACTTTCGACATGCTGCTTTTCGGCGGCACGGGCGACTTGGTGACGCGTAAATTGCTGCCCGCACTGTATCGGCGCTACGCCGCCGGCCAGGTGTCCGCCGAATCGCGCATCTTCGGCGTCGCGCGCACGGCGCTGACCCGCACCGAATATCTCGCGCAGGCCGAGACCGCCTGCCGGGAATTCCTCGGCAAGGAATTCGACGTTCCGCACTGGACCGCGTTCAGCGATTTGCTCTTCTACGTCAAGGTGGACGCGGCGTCCGAGGCGGATTACCGGGAGCTCACGGTATTGATGAAGGGCCGCGAGACTTTCATCCGCGTGTTCTTTTTTTCCACGGCGTCGAATCTATTTTCGGTTATCTGCCGGAATCTGGCGAAGGCCGGCGTCGTCACGCCGCTGTCGAGGGTGGTCCTGGAAAAGCCGCTGGGCCACGACACGGCCTCCGCCGATTTGATCAACACGCAGGTCGGCGCGGTGTTCGCCGAAAAGCAGATCTATCGCATCGACCACTATCTCGGCAAGGAGGCGGTGCAGAATCTCATGGCGCTGCGCTTCGGCAATGCCTTGTTCGAGCCGCTGTGGCGCCGCGGGCTCATCAAGCACGTGCAGATCACGGTGGCCGAAGAGCTGGGCGTGGAGCGGCGCGGGCAGTTCTACGACAAGACCGGCGCGCTGCGCGACATGGTGCAGAACCATCTGCTGCAGCTGCTGTGCATCATGGCCATGGAGCCGCCGGCGAGCAGCGACCCCGATGCGGTACGCGACGAAAAACTCAAGGTGCTGCGCGCCATGCGTCCGCTGCGCGACCGCGATGTGCTGACGAAAACGGTCCGCGGCCAGTACAAGGCCGGCGCCGTGCGCGGCGCTCCGGTGCCGGGATATCTGGAAGAAGCCGACATCGCGCCGGACAGCAGCACCGAGACCTTCGCCGCGCTCAAGGTCGAGATCGACACCTGGCGCTGGGCCGGCGTGCCCTTTTATCTTCGTACCGGCAAGCGGCTGCAGGACCGGCTGACGGAACTCGTGGTGACCTTCGATGAAGTGCCCCACCCGATCTTCGAGAAGCCGCCGTCGACCCGCAGCGCCAACGAATTGGTGATCCGCCTGCAGCCCGACGAAAGCATCACGCTCACGATTCTCGCGAAGAATCCGGGCGAGGGAATGCGCCTGAAGCCGGTCAGCCTGGCGCTCGACCTGGGCGAAACCTTCAAGACCCGAAGCCTGGACGCCTACGAACGGCTGCTGATGGACACGGTCAAGGGAAACCTCACCCTGTTCATGCGCCGGGATGAACTCGATGCCGCCTGGGCCTGGATCGATCCCATACGCGCCGGCTGGGAAAAATACGACGAACGGCCGAAGATTTATATTGCCGGCAGCTGGGGCCCGGCCGCCTCCAGCGCCATGCTGGGGCGCGACGGATTTGCGTGGCATGACGAGCTCTGATCCGCCCGCGCAACGCTATGCCGACGTCGAGGCCGTGTCGCTCGAGCTCGCCGCACGGATCACCGCGACTCTCACGGCGGCAATCGCCTCGCGCGGCGTCGCCAGCCTGGTCGTGTCGGGAGGCCGGTCGCCCGTGCGGCTGTTCGAACTCCTGCGGGCGCAGCCGCTCGATTGGTCCCGCGTCTGTATCGCCCTGGCCGATGAGCGCTGGGTGGACCCCGCCGACGCGGCGAGCAACGAGAAGCTGGTGCGCGACGTGCTGTTGAAGGATCGCGCCTCGGCGGCGCGGTTTCTGGGATTGAAGAATGGCGCGCCCACACCCGACCTGGGCGCCGTGTCGGCATGGGAAACATTTGCGCGGGTGCCGCGGCCTTTCGATGCGGTGCTCCTCGGCATGGGCGACGATGGACATACCGCCTCGCTGTTTCCGGGCTCGCCGAATCTGCCGAGCGCACTGAATGAGCGTGCGGTGGCGGGATGCGTCGGGATGTGGTCGCCCGTGCCGCCGCAACCCCGCTTGAGCTTGAATCTGACGGCGCTGCTCGATTCGCGCCGGGTCGTGGTGCTGATTACGGGCGAATCGAAATGGCGGACCTTCGCCGCCGCCTGCTCGCCGGGGCCGGTGCAAGACATGCCTATAAGGGCGGTGCTGCGGCAATCGCGCACGCCCGTCGACGTGATGTGGTCGCCTTAGCCGTCGAAATCACACGTGGGGCAGCAGGAATCGCATGGTCCGGCGCAGCGGTTCCGCAGCGCCCCACAGCAATTGATCGCCCACGGTAAAGGCCGATAAATACTCCGGGCCCATCGCCAGCTTGCGCAGACGGCCGATCGGAATTCCCAAGCCGCCGCTGACCGCCGCGGGCGACAGTTCGCGGATCGACGATTCCCGATCGTTGGGAACGATTCGCACCCAGGGATTGGCGCCGCTGATCAGCTCTTCGATCTGCGCCAGCGGCAGATCCCGGGTCAGTTTGATGGTCAGCGCCTGGGAATGACAGCGCATCGCGCCCACGCGCACGCAGATCCCCTCCACCGGCACCGGCTTCCCTTCGGTGCCCAGAATCTTGTTTGCCTCGGCACCCGCCTTCCATTCCTCGCGGCTCTGTCCGTTGCCCAAGTCCTTGTCGATCCACGGGATCAGGCTCGCCGCCAGCGGCACGCCGAAGTGCGTCCGCGGAAATTCCGCGCTCGCGAGCGCCGCGCTCACCGCCCGGTCGATGTCCAAAATGCCGGAGGCGGGATCGCCCAGCAGAGCAGCGGCCGAGTCGTGCAACGAACCCATCTGATTCAGCAGTTCGCGCATGTTCTGCGCGCCGGCGCCCGATGCGGATTGATACGTCATGGCGGTGATCCAATCGACCACGCCCGCGCGCAGCAGCCCGCCCACCGCCATCAGCATCAGCGATACCGTGCAATTGCCGCCGATGAAATCCTTGATGCCGCGCTCGCGCGCCGCCTCCATCACCGGCAGGTTGACCGGATCGAGCACGATCACGGCGTCCTTGCGCATGCGCAAAGTCGAGGCGGCGTCGATCCAGTACCCCTGCCAACCCGCCGCACGCAAGCGCGAATGGATGGATTCGGTGTAGTCGCCGCCCTGGGTGCTGATGAGCAGAGGCAGCTTTGCGAGAGCCTCGACATCGTTGGCGTCCGCGACCTTGGAGCCTCGGACCGCCGAGGCGCCGATATCGGGCGCCGCCGCGCCTGCCTGCGAGGTGCTGAAGAAAGTCGGCGCGACGTGCTCGAAATCCTTTTCCTCGCGCATGCGGTCCAGAAGCACCGAACCGACCATGCCGCGCCAACCGATGATGCCGATGTGTTTCATGATTCGAGGATGAACTCAGCCGCAGGAGGACGCAGATTATAGTTCGAGCCCATGGCGAAGCCGTAGGCGCCGCAGGTCGCGATGAGAAGCACGTCTCCTTCCCGGGTCTGCGGCAGCCATCGATCCGCTCCCAGCTGGTCCGCGCTTTCGCAGATCGGACCGACCACATTGACCCGATGGCTCATGGGTTCCTCGAGGCGGGTCAGATTGCGGATGTCGTGATGCGACCCGTACAGCGCCGGCCTGATCAGGGAATTCATTCCGGTGGCGATGCCCACGTACTGAACGTCGCCCTTGCCCTTCAACTGAGTCACCACCGCGACCAATACGCCGGCTTTAGCCACCAGGAAGCGGCCCGGCTCCATCCAGAATTCGATGCCCGGAAATTTCCGCGCGAGTTCCGCGACGCCGCGCTCCAATGCGCCGAGATCGATCTCGCCGTGTCCGAGCTGTTCCGGCACGCCGATGCCGCCGCCCAGATCGACCACGCGGACGTGCGGGAAGCGAGCAGCCAGTTCCGCCAGCAGCTGGCCGGTCTCGGTCCAATTCGCCACATTGAATATTCCGCTGCCGGTGTGGGCGTGCAGGCCCGTGACCCGCACTCCGGCGGCCGAGGTCAGCGCCGCCAATTCGTCGGCTTCGTTCAAGGGCACGCCGAATTTCGAATGAACGCCGCCGGTGCGGACGTGGCTGTGGTGGCCGCGGCCGAACCCCGGATCGATGCGCAGAAAAATCTCGCGCCCGCGAAAAATCTCCGGCCACGCCTTGAGCGGATATAGATTGTCCAAGGTCACTCGCACGCCCTTGGCAAACCCAAATTCGTATTCCGCGCGCGGAGCGAAATTGGGGGTGAACAGCACGCGCCCGGGATCGAGGCCCGGCACGCACGCGAAGGCATGCTCCAGTTCGCCCTGCGATACGCACTCCAGGGTCAGTCCCGCCGCGTACAGGCGCTGCAATATCCGCGGATGCCAGTTGGCCTTCATCGCGTACGCCCAGCGCTTCACCGATTTCACGCGCTGCACCGCGGCGACGGCCTCGTCCACCGTGGCCATGTCGTAGACGAAGGCGGCCGATTCGCGGGCGGCGATGTCGAGCAGTCGCGCGCGCTTCTGCGGCTGCTCCCACCAGTTCGACGCGGGAGCGGCGCCCTTGTCCTCGGCGAACAGCTGCTTCCAGGTGGGCCCGAGCACCTTGTCCGACCCGATCCCCTGAATGAGCCGCTCGTGCAGCTGCTGCACCAGCCGGTCCCCCTGCGACTCGTCGATGACGAAAGTGAAGTTCAAGTCATTCGCGGCCTGGGTCACCAGGTAGATCTTGTGATCCTGGAACAATTCGAACGCCGATCCCAGCTCATGCAAGATCCCGCGGATGTTGTGGCCCAGCAGGCTCAAGGAGGCGCACGGTCCCAATATCTCGACCCGGCACAATTCGCCGAGGGCCAAGGTCAGCCGCTCGAGAGCCGCGGGGTCCAGGGTATTGGCGGTGGGATCCAAGGACACGGTGACATTGGTCTCCGACGTGGAGACCAGGTCGACCGACAATCCCTCCTGCTTGAAGATCTGAAACGCATCCGCCAGGAACCCCACTTGATGCCACATGCCGGGACTGTCCATCGAGACCAGGGTGATTCCTTTCTTGATGGCGATCGCCTTGACCTGCGCGGCGCTGTCGGCGACATTCGCCGAGACGATGGTGCCTTCGAGGCCCGGCGCCTGGGTCGCATAGACATGCAAAGGTATTTTGTACTGGCGCACCGGCAGTATGCAGCGCGGATGCAGCACCTTCGCGCCGTTGCTGGCGATTTCCTGCGCCTCGTCGTAATGCAGGGCCCGCAGCAGCCTCGCGGTCGGCACCGCGCGCGGATTGGCGCTGAAGAGGCCGGGCACGTCGGTCCAGATCTCCAGCCGTGCCGCGTTCAATTTGGCGGCGAAATACGCGCCCGATGTATCCGAGCCGCCGCGGCCCAAAAGCACGGTCTCTCCCCGATCATTGGCCGCGATGAAACCCTGGGTGATGATCACCTTGCCGATCGCCCGCCACTGCGCCTGCAATCGGCCATCGGGCGCGAAATCGCAGGTGGCCGACAAGAGACTTGCCTTTTCCGTGGCGCCGGGACGCGCATCGGCGCGCAGCACCCGGCGGGCGTCCGTCCACTCGGCGGCGATTCCCTGGGCGTTCAAGTAGCTCGCCCCGAGCGTGGTGGCGAGCAGTTCTCCCATCGACATTATGCGGGCGCGAAGTCCATCATGAAGCACGCGGTCGTGCGCGAGCGAGGCCGCCATCTGTTCGAGCTCCCGCATGAAAAGTTCGAACTGCGGGCTGGGTACCACGTTCAAACTCGCGGCAAGGGCGCGATGTTTGGAATCGATCTGTTCGAAAACGCCGGCGTGCGTTCCCGACATGGCGGCCGCGAGCAGCGACTCGAGCAGATCGGTGATGCCGGACAGCGCGGAGTGGACGATTACGGGATGAAGAGAAGCGGCGAGCCGCTCGCTCACAACCGCGGCGATGTTGCGCCAATTGACGGCCGAGGACACGCTGGTGCCGCCGAACTTGAGCACAACCCAGGCTTGACTATTTTCCTGCACAGCAGTGATCGCACATGTGGTTTCAATTCCGCGCAAAGCCCAAGATCCGCGCGAACTCGCGCGGCCGCGCCGGCGGACTTAGCTAATCGTCTTCGAAGATGTCGCGCAGCTCTTTTTCCAGCTGGCGTTCGGCGAGCACGTCTTCCACGCGGCTCCATGCCGCCTTGCCGCGTTTGCCGGCGGCGACCGCTTTGGGACGCCGTTCGGCGCGCTCCAACAGGGGATCGAAGTCGTGCGATTCTTCGGCTTCCCCGAGAAACTCATCGTCGATATCAAAATGTTCGTCTTCGCGTTCGCTCATTGTTCGAGAAAAGCCCTTGAAATCAATAGGATCGATCAGCTTAACCTTGTGAAGCTGCGCACTATAGCCGATTCTGCCCGGCATTCAACTAGCACGATAAAAGACCCTGTCAGGTGCCCGTGCGCACCGTATCGGCTCTTGCCGGCAGCGCGCCTCGGGCTTGGGCTCGATTGACCGCCGAGAAAATGGCCAATAAGGACGCCGTAACGATATTGGGGTGCATACCCGCCCCAAACAAGGTGCGCCGCGATCGCGTGGTGATTTCTATGTACGAGACGGCCTTGGCCCCGCTGCCCTGGCCCCGGGAATGCTCCTCGTAGGAGAGTACGTCGAAGGGCAAACCGATTGCCTTGACCATCGCATCGATGGGGCCCGACCCCTGACCATGCCAGGTTTCCAGCCGTCCGTCGCTGTCGACCTGTACCGTGATGCGTTCGCTGTCAGCCCCATCCGTCGAGGCCGCCAGCTGATGCGACCGATACACATACGGGCTGCGCGGCGCCAGATATTCGCTCGAGAACAGATCCCATAACTCCTGTGAAGTCAATTCCTTACCAGTGATATCTGCCTTAGCCTGTACAACCTGGCTGAACTCGATCTGCAGCCGCCGCGGCATCACCAACTGGTAGTCGCGCTCCAGTAGATAGGCCACGCCTCCCTTGCCGGACTGGCTGTTGACTCGAATGATGGAGTCATAGGAGCGGCCCAGATCCGAAGGGTCGATGGGGAGGTAAGGGACGTCCCAAGGGTCGGCGTCGGTTCGGGCGGCGAGGCCCTTCTTGATCGCATCCTGGTGAGATCCGGAAAACGCGGTGAACACGAGATCGCCGACGTAAGGATGGCGGGGATGTATGGGCAGCTGGTTGCAGGCTTCGGCGCAGCGCGCAGCTTCGTTTATATTGGAAAAATCCAATTTGGAATCAACGCCTTGCGAGTACAAATTAAGAGCTAACGTCACTATATCGACATTTCCCGTCCTCTCGCCGTTGCCGAACAGGGTGCCCTCCACTCGCTCCGCGCCGGCCATGACGGCCAGTTCGGCCGCGGCTACGGCCGTGCCTCGATCATTGTGGGGGTGCACGCTCAGAATCAAGGAATCCCGGCGCCCGACATGCCGCAGGAACCACTCGATCTGGTCGGCGTAGACGTTCGGGGTGGACATCTCGACCGTCGCCGGCAGATTGAGTATGGAGCGGTGCGCAGGAGTCGGTTCCCACACCGCATTGACCGCATCGCAGATCTCGACGGCGAAATCCAGTTCCGTTCCGGTGAAGCTCTCGGGGCTGTACTGAAATACCCACTCGGTCCCCGGGTCCCGCAAGGCATGCTCCCGGACCGCCTCCGCGCCGCGCACGGCGATGTCGATGATGCCCGCGCGGTCCATTCGAAACACCACCCGGCGCTGCGCCACCGAGGTCGAATTGTAGACATGCACGATGGCGCGCCGCGCGCCCTTCAACGACTCATAGGTGCGGGCGATGAGCTCCGGGCGGGCCTGGGTCAGCACTTGAATGGTGACGTCGTCCGGCACGAGTCCCTGCTGGATGATTTCGCGCACGAAATCAAAGTCGGTCTGCGAAGCGGCGGGAAATCCGACTTCGATTTCCTTGAATCCGATTTTCACCAGCATGTCGAACATACGGCGCTTGCGGGCCGCGTCCATGGGCTCGATCAGCGCCTGGTTTCCGTCGCGCAGATCGACGCTGCACCAGGCGGGCGGCGCGGCGATGACGCGGCCGGGCCAGGTGCGGTCGGAAAGATCAACGGGTGTGAAAGGACGGTACTTGGTCGAAGGATTGCGCAACATGGTTACTCACTCGGGCCGCGGAGAGGGTGCTACTTGGGGAAGTTTCCGGTCTTGTCAGCGCCGACCGATAGCGCGTTGTGTGGCGCCCTAGCGGCGCAGCAGCAGCGTAAGCAGGGCCAGACCAGGGGCGCTGCGGGAAATGCCATTGAGTTTGCCGGGAGAAGTACGCATTGCGGCCGAATCTAGCATTGGTCGCGTGCTCGATGCAATAGGGGCGCCCGCAGGGGGAACCGCACGGGCGCCGGCTAGTCCGGCCCCGCCACCGCCCAATCGCGCAGGTGATTGTTCAGGATGTCGGCCAGAACTTCGGCGTGACGGTCATCGTCGTTGAGAGCGGGTACCAGCGTCAGCCGTTCGCCGCCCATGGCCACGAATTTGTCGCGGTATTCCATGGCAACTTCCTCCAACGTCTCCAGACAATCCACGGCGAACGACGGCGATGCCACCGTGACCGTGCGCACGCCGCGCTCGACCAGCGCCTTGAGCGTGTCCTCGGCGTAGGGCTGGAGCCACACCACTGAACCGAAGCGGGACTGGTAGCAGTGCGACCACTCCCCTGCCTCGAGGCCGAGCCGGGACACCACCCCGCGGGTGGTTGCCTCCGCCTGCCGCTGATAGGGGTCGCCTTGCGCCACGTATTCCGCGGGAACCCCGTGATAGGAGAACAGCAGATGAGAACGTTCGCCCACTTCTTGCCAATGTTCGAGAATCCGCGCAGCCAACGCTTCGATATAGCCCGCATCGTGATAGTAATCGTTGATGAAGCGCGTCTCGGGCAGCCATCGCCATCGCCGCAGCACGTGGGTTACCCGATCGAATACGGAGCCCGTGGTCGACGAGCAATACTGCGGATACAAAGGCAGCACCAGCAGGCGGCCGATATTTTGCCCGGCCAGGGAATGCATGGCCTGCGCCACGCTGGGATTGCCGTAGGTCATGCCGAGTTCCACGCACAGCCGATCGCCGAAGCGGGCGCGAAGCAGCGCGCGGATCTTCACGGTGAGGCGGCCCGAGTAAACCGCCAAGGGCGAGCCGCCCTGCATCCAGATCTTGCGGTATTTGCGCAGGGTTCGCATCGGGCGAAACGGCAGAATCACCGCGTATAACAGCGGCAGCCAGATCAGCCGGGAGGTGTTGATGACGCGCCGGTCGCTCAAGAACTCGCGCAGGTAACGCTGAACCGCAAAGTACGACGGCGAGTCCGTCGTTCCGAGATTTACGACCAAAACGCCGATGCGACCGGTCGGTGCCGCGGCATCCGCTTGGGCCGCGGCGCGATAGTAGGCCATTCTGCATTCCTAGCTTGAGTTGCGGCCACAGTATACTGCCTTCAGCATGAAGCCCCGCACCGCGCACCGACCGCCATGATGTGGCTCAGCTCCGCCGAGATCGAGGCGCTTCACCTGAGCTTGAGCATTGCCGCCCGCAGCGTTGCCTTGAGCCTGCCCTTCGCCGCATTGCTCGCCTGGATCCTGACGCGGCGCCGCTTTGTGGGGCACACCCTCCTCGACGCCTTCGTGCACCTTCCCTTGGTGCTGCCCCCCGTGATGGTGGGCTACCTGCTGCTGCTGCTGTTCGGCACCCGCGGACCCATCGGTTCCTGGCTGGAGCGTGCCTTCGGCATCGAACTCATTTTCACGCGCAATGGCGCGGCGCTCGCCACCGCGGTCATGTCCTTTCCATTGATGGTCCGCGCCATGCGCATATCGCTCGAAACCGTCGATCGCGGCCTCGAGGACGCGGCGCGCACTTTGGGAGCGGGCGCCATCGACCGGTTCGCCACCATTACCCTGCCGCTGATGCTGCCCGGCGTACTGGCGGGGGCCATTACTGCATTTTCCGCCGCCTTGGGCGAGTTCGGCGCGGTGATCACCTTCGTCTCCAACATCCCCGGCGAGACGCGCACTCTGCCGCTCGCCTTGTATACGGCGCTGCAAACCCCGGACGGCGATGCGGCGGCGGCTCGCCTGGCATTCATATCTTTCGTCCTGGGTCTCGGGGGTCTGCTCCTGTCCGAATGGTTCGCGCAGCGCGTGCGGCGAATGCTGGGTCGATGATGCTCAAGGTCGCCGTCAAAAAAACTCGCGGTTCTTTCGCGCTGGATGCGGGATTCGAGATGCCGACGCCCGGCGTCGTGGCTTTGTTCGGCCGCTCCGGCTGCGGCAAGAGCACATTGGTCAACATCATCGCCGGCCTTCTCGACGCCGACTCCGGACACGTCGCGCTCGATGGCGATGTACTGCTCGACACGGATTCAGGCCGGTGCTTACCGCCGGAGCGCCGCCGCATCGGCTATGTATTTCAAGATGCCCGCCTGTTTCCGCACTTGCGCGTCGCCGCGAATCTGCGATACGGAGAGCGGCGCGCGGGAGTACCGCCCTACGTGAGCCTCGATGCGGTGGCCGATCTGCTCGACCTGGGTTCGCTGATGAATCGGCGGACTCACCAATTGTCGGGCGGAGAGCGTCAGCGCGTGGCCATGGGCCGCGCACTGCTGTCCCAGCCGCGCTTGCTGCTGTTGGACGAACCTCTGGCGTCGCTCGACACGGCGCGGCGCGAAGAGGTGCTGCCGTATCTGGAAACACTGCGCGATCAATTGGCGATCCCCATGGTCTATGTCAGCCATAACTTCGATGAAGTATTGAGGCTCGCGAGCTATATCGTACTGATGGAATCGGGCAAGACCACGGCCGGGGGCGACGTCGCCGGCATGAGCTTGAATAAAGGCCTGCGCTCCATCATCGGCACCGATGCGGTGGGTGCCGTGGTCGATGGCACGGTGCTGGGAATCGATTCCTCGAGCGCGCTGATGCGGGTCAAAGTCGGATCCGGCGAACTCAAGGTGCAAGCCCTGCCGGCCACGGTGGGCGCGAAACTCCGGGTTCAACTACTGGCCCGCGACCTCATCGTGGCCACGGAGGCTCCGCAGCACCTGAGCGTGCGCAACAGCCTGGCCGGAGTGGTTACCGCCGTTTCCAGCGACGGCGATGATTCCGACTTGATATCGATCGACGTCGGCGGCACGCTGATCCTTGCTCGAGTGACCAAGGCAGCCACGCGGGAACTGCTCCTCGCACCGGGGCTTCGGGTCTGGGCTCTGGTGAAAGCCGTTTCTCTGCGCAGCCATTCCTTTGCCGCGCCGCCCGCTACTTCAGCCTCGCACCCACATGCATGATGGCCACGATGTGGTCATCGGCCTCCAGGCCGACCGTCTTCTTGACCGCCGCATCGTAGGCGGCAACTCCGGTCTTCCACATGACGCCGTATCCCAGGTCGTGCGCTGCCAGAAACAGATTCTGCGCGGCGGCACCCACCGCAACGATCTGCTCGATCTCCGGAATCTTGGTCTGCTCGCGATTGACCGCGCAGCCGACGACGATGATGGTCGGCGAGCGATTCATCTTCTCGCGCTCCGCGGCAAACTGCTCGGCGGTCATCGCCGGCAGGCGGGCGCGCTTCGCCTCGGCGGCCGCCGCGGTAAAGGCCTCGCGGACGGCGCCGTCGAGTACCGTGAGACGCCACGGCTTGAGGCGGCCGTGATCCGGCGCGCGCGCAGCCGCGTCCAGCAGGCGCGCGACCTCCTCCGGAGTCGGGCCCGGCTCCGCCAGGCGGCCCGCGGATGAACGAGTCTGAATGGCGGCGAATAATTCCATGGCGGGGTCCTCAATCTATGAAAAATCGGAGATAAAAACTAGAATCGTGCTCATTTCGGCTATGATTTGCGCCGGAGATCGCCGGGCAGCGGCACCTCGAAAGTATACCCAGAGTTTCCAAGGAGCCCTCAATGAAGCGTATTGTTTTGGCGTCGATTGCCGCGCTGGCGAGCGCGGGCGTGTTCGCCGCGCCTGTCACGTACATTCTCGATCCCACCCACACCTATCCGAGTTTCGAGGCCGACCACATGGGCGGTCTGTCGGTCTGGCGCGGCAAATTCACCAAGAGTTCGGGCAAGGTGGTCTACGACAAGGCTGCCAAGTCCGGTTCCATCGACGTGACGGTCGACATGAGCTCCGTCGATTTCGGCATGCCGAAATTGGACGAACACGCCAAAGGACCGGAAATTTTCGACGTGGCGAAATTTCCGACCGCGACTTTCATCGGCAAGTTCACCAAGTTCAACGGCGACTCGCCCGCCGAGGCCGAAGGCACCCTGACCATGCATGGAGTGACCAAGCCGCTCACCCTGAAGATCATTTCCTTCCTCTGTAAGCCCAATCCCATGAGCAAGAAAGAGGTCTGCGGCGCCGATGCGGCGGCGACGTTCAATCGCAGCGATTTTGGCGTCAGCTTCGGCGACAAGTATGGATTCAAGCAGGAAGTGAAGCTGCAGATCCAGGTCGAGGGCAGCCCGGGCGCGTAGAACTCACCGGACTTCAAAAGCCGGTCACGAAGCCCGCCGCGATCGGCGATCGTTTTTCAGGGAAGCAGTTCGAGTACATCCGCCGTCGCGGCATTCACCGCCGCGGCGGAGTATTTGAGCGGGAAGTATTGGCCGTGGCTCCAGAGCGGCAGCAAGTCGTCGTAGTGCTTGCTGCCGGGCTGCCCGCTTTGTCCCGGGACATTGATGGCCACCGAGCGGTCCCAGTCGGCGAGATCAAAGATTTCGCGGTAGCTTGCGCCCGAGTCCTGCGCGAGGGAAGGCTCGGTAAACCCCGTCGCCTGCACGACGTCGCCGTCACCCGAGCGCTCTACGGGTCCGCGATCGAACAGTGCGGCGGCCCCCGGCGCTCCGTCGAGCGGGTGGCGGAACGCGGCCTGATGCAGCTTCCCCCAATTCCAGAGAGCCATGTCCGGTCCTTGCACCGCCGCGAGCTTCTGCCGCGCCGCGCGCAGACTATCGAAGAGCACCGCATCGCGGCCTCGGCCGGGATCGGCGCCGAAAGCAGCGGCGTCGGGATGCGATACGAGGCTGACCACCCGGCTCAACTCGAGTATCCCCATCGCCTTCTGTGCCTGCGCCGCGACCACACGCGGCGTCACGGCGCGGCGCAGTTCCGCGCCCCAAAACTCGAACAACGCCGCAGCGGCAGATTCCGCGTGCAGCGCGTCGTCCCAGTCGAGCAGCAACCGGCCGGCGGACCGGTCCGGCTCTTGCAGCGCGTCGGGAGCCTGCGCCATCGCCCTCTTCAAGAGCACCTGCAAGTCGCGCGCAAGAAGCGACACCACATCCGATTGCAACGCCTCCATGTCTTCGACGCGGAGTTTCTTGCCGCTGCTTCGCGCAGATTCGAGGACCTCCTTGATCCTCAAATAGCGCATGGGCGGTCCCCACTCGAAGCCCACGGCATATTTGAAATCCTCAGGGATGGTTTTCTGATTGGCGGTTGCCAGGAATCCGGAGGATGGATTGTAGCTGTGCGGCAACTCGGCATTCGGGAGGAATCCGCTCCATTCATAGCCGCCGTCACCCGGAACGGGCAGCAGGCCGGTCCAGTTGCGCAAGGGGGCCAAGCCCGTCGAGTGCTCGCCGATGTTGCCGTCGCGGTCCGCGTACACGATGTTTTCGGACGGCACTTTCCAGCGTGGCATGGCCTGTTCGAATTCCCGCCAATTGCGCGCGCGATCCAAGGAGAGCGATCCCAAATATCCGGCGGTCCCAGGCTCCGCGCCCACCCAGCGCAACGCGAGCGCACGCGTCCGGTCTTCCCAGAGCACGGGACCGTGCCGGCTGAATTTCAATTGCACCTCTACGGGCGCGCCGCCGCGCACGCGAATCGTCTCGGTGGAAACCCTCATGCGCGCCCAACCGTCTGCGGTTGCATAGCGCAGCGGATCCGCGGGGTCCAGAGTCTCGAGATAGAGATCCTGCTGGTCCAACCCGAAAATCGTAAACCCCCAGGCAATATGGGCATTATGTCCCGCGGCCACTCCCGGCAAGCCGGGCTCGCCGGCGCCGATGACGTCCCAACCGGGCGCGACCAGATGCACGATGTAGCGAAGCGACGGTTCGGCGATGACGCGATGCGGATCGTTGGCCAGAAGGGGCTTGCCGCTCGCCGTGATTGCGCCGGACACGGTCCAGTTGTTGCTCTCCTGCAGCGCCGCCGTGGGAAATTCGATGCGCCGGTCGCTGCTGACCACATGGTCCAACAGCCCTGGGGAAAGCCCTGACCAGTCGACGCCCGGCGCGGGATCGAGCGCCACCGCCGGATCGAACCCGAACAAGGCCGTTGCCGCGTCCTTGCCCACGAGCGCCAGAAGTTCGGCATGGGCCAGTTCGCTGACGGCGTTTCCGGTCATGGAAAAAGCGGCCATGCGATTCAAGCAATCTTCGGGTTTCCAGTGCTCGGGCTTGAACCCGGCGATCCGAAATTCGATCGGCATCCCGCGCCCACCCGGCCTGTCCAGGGCATCGATGTAGGCGTTGATGCCGGAGGTGAAAGCTTCGAGGATCTGCCGGGTATCGGGAGCATAGCTCTCAAACTCGGCATCGGGGTCGCCGCGATAGCGAAGCCGCCGCGCGTTGATGTCGCGCTCGATTGCGGGAGGACCCAGGATTTCGGCGAGCCGACCCTGGCCGGAACGCTTCCACAGCTCCATTTGGAAAAGCCGGTCTTGCGCAACCACCAGCCCTTGCGCGAAGAAAAGATCGTGCTGATTTTTCGCGTAGATATGAGGCACGCCCCAGCGGTCGCGCCGGACCGTCACGGCGGCGCGCAGGCCCGCGACCCGCACAGTACCTTGAATGTCCGCGACGGCGGATGCCGCCCTGACTCGCAGGTCCTGCGCCGGCGGCGGCGCTGCCGGCTCGTCCGCAGCCGCGCTTGCAGCCGCGCTTGCCGCCGCCAGCAACAACATGCCCAGCAGTGCCGAGAACGCCGCCGCCGCCGCCTTCAATGCTTAATCGGCTGCAATTGCGTCCAATTCCCCTGGACCTGTCCGTTCGGATCGTAGCCTTGAATGTTGGTCAGCACCTGTTCCCCCGCTCCATTCTGCCAATTGTTGCTATAGGTCGTCGAGATCGTGCTCTTCTGCCCGTTCGACGGATTCACATAGTACTGTTGGTCGAGAATGTGATCCACCTCGTCCGCCGTGTGCCGGGACTTCGCATCCTGCGCCCGCGCGAATTCCGCGTTGCGCCGGTCGCCCTGTGCGCGCATGTTGTCGTTGAACGCCTGGCCCCGCGCCATCAGCGCATCGTGCTGCTGCGCGCTCGCCTTCAGGCTTGCATTGGTGATGGCCCACGATTGACGGATCTGCGCATTGCCCCGGTCCCGAATCCATTCGCCGATTTTCTTGTCCCACTCAGGGTTCTCCTTCAAGGACATCCGAATAACTTCCAATTGGCGCGCAGCGGCGTCCAGTTGTCCCTTCGGCGCCCGCTCGGCAACGATCCATGCCTCGGTCTTTCGCGTCATGGTCCATTGGGTCCGCAGCACCTGGCCCGGCCGGCTGACCATGGTTGACGCGGGCATCTCACTCACCTGTTCCATGACCTGGAGAAATTCTTCTTCGGGGTCCTTGCCCATGGCGTACTGCACCCGGAATTGCTGCGCATCGGAACTGAATCGCGGGTGCGGCTGACGCAGCCTGTCGGCGTTGGCCGCCAGCACCGCCTCCATTTGCTTGTTGCCCTCGACGAGCCCCGCCGCCTGCGGAGCGGTGTTCACGCTGACGATCTGGGCGCCGGGACGCAAGGTGGGTATGACCTTGTTGCCGTAGTCGGTGGCCGTGAGCGCCGGCATTTTTTTGCACTTCGGCCCCAGCATCGTCCTTGGATCCTGGACCGTATACCAGGCGACGATCGGCATGCGCTGCACCCCGTAGCGTAGATCGTCGCTCCAAACACGGTAGGCGACCATCGACTGGTCCATATCGCAGCCCGGTCCCGTCATCACGGCACCCTGGAAGTTCCACGCGGCCGGAATGGTCATGGTGTATGCCACCATGTTGAAATAGGGGTCGACGATCTGCACCTCCTTGGTGGCGCCGCCCAAACCGGCTGCCGCCATGCTGGAAATCGCAAGCGCCGCGCCGCCGATCAGGGCTGCCGCAAGGACGCGTCCGCCCCGGGAAAGGACGGCCGGTCGGCACAGATCGGCTATCGGAAAACGACGAAAATTCATGATTGGCTCCTCGCGCAGATACGCCAAGCAGAACGCGTCAATCCGCCTGCAAACGCCTCAGGCGGATCGATGACGTGCCGCGCGGTTGAAGCCGCAGGCAGGTCAAAGATTCGGTGCGGGCCGATTCTTGCTTGGCGATATCTCGCCGTGATCGCCCCGCTGCCCCTCGATGAGCTTCGCCGCAGACTTTGCACCGTCCAGCGCAATCGCGGGACTGTAGGCGGTCACTGTGTAGCGCGTCACCAGCCGATCCTCGGTCAAAGCGCCGGCGTTCGCAGTGAAATGGTCTTCGGTCACGATGGCGACGCCGCAGTGGTCGATCTGGAAGCGAAACTCATCCTGGGTCTTTTTCAGGGCGAGATTTTCCTGAGCTGTCTTGGCGACGGTCAAATTCTTAAGGCCGCCGAACAGACCGCGACGGTTGCAGACATCGCCGCCTTCTACGGTTCCGCCGGCCTGAAAACGCCAGGTCGGTGATTGAGGCAGGCCGTTCGACCCGGGAACGGCCCCGTATTTCTTCAATAGGCCGCCTTCCAGCTCGACCTCGCGCGGCGCGTTGGCCGCTGAGTGCCCCACCGAATGGACAATGGCCATGGCGCGCTCCTTTCCCGGGACGGGCGTGAACATGACCTCATAAACCTCGCCGTCGGCCTCGAGGCTGTCCCCGGCCGCCGCGGGCGTCCACGCTGCAACGACGTTCACGAAGCGACCGCCGGTGATTGAGCGCATGGAACCCCTGGCAGGGTCCAAATAGCTCAGGCTTTCCGTCCATTCGCTGTACTCACGCAATTTCTTCGTCTTGAGAGCCGCGCGAACCTCATCGAGCGACATCCCGAGCATCACGCCCGCGATATCGATCTTGTCGGGCGAGACTTCCGATCGACTGGGAGTCTGCGCCGACATCTGCATCGGCGGCGGCGGGGGCATTGCCGTCTGCGGCGGCGCGGGCGGCGCCGGCGG
>Ga0182030_10000714_pt1 | contig 64770 bp, 60 predicted proteins | sample 812S3MmetaG_FD_121299 | JGI IMG/M metagenome (GOLD analysis project Ga0182030, IMG submission 121299) | Permafrost microbial communities from Stordalen Mire, Sweden - 812S3M metaG (Illumina Assembly) | ecosystem: Environmental > Terrestrial > Soil > Wetlands > Permafrost | place: Sweden... | reverse complement strand
ACCTGAGACCTGAGACCTGAGACCTGAGACCTGAGACCTGAGACCTGAGACCTGAGACCTGAGACCTGAGACCTGAGACCTGAGACCTGAGACCTGAGACCTGAGACCTGAGACCTGAGACCTATCTCCAACGCGCTCAGGACTTTGCCTCTAAGCCATGTCAAATCAAGACTTTGAAAAATTTCATGGCCAAAGTCTTGATTCCAATAGACCGGGGGGGAGGGGGGTACCCCTGAATCACAAAGTAGACGACAAAACGATCCAAAATGGGAATTTGCGGCAGATTCTACGGTGCGAGTTCTTTCCCAACGCTGTCGAGCACTCCGTTGATGAACTGCACCGACTCAGGTGTGGAAAATCTCCTGGCAATTTCGAGCGCTTCGTTGATCACGATCGGCCGCGGCGTCTCGGGATATCCAAGGAATTCCGCCACTGCCCCGCGCAGCACATTGCGGTCGACGGCCGCCATGCGGTCCATTTTCCAGTGCCGCGTGTGTTTGGCGATCAGCGCGTCGATTTCTTCCGACTTGTCGTTTGCCACGCGAAATAGATCTTCGGCAAAGCCGCGCACTTCGTCTTCGATATCGGCGCGCGTTGCCCAGAATGTTTCGCGAACGACATCCGGCGACTGCTTGCCCATGTCGGCCTGAAACAGCATCTGCAAAACCAGTTCGCGTGATTTTCGTCGAGTGCCCAAAGTCGGTTCTCAGTTCTCGGTTGCCAGTTCTCAGTAAAAACCTGTGAAACTGAAACCGACAACAGTTTACAGGAGGAGGAAAGGATATCGTTAAGCGGGATGATCCGTACTATCATCTTCTCGTGGACCGAATTCTGCAGATCGGATTGGTAACCCTCGGTGTCGGCATTCTTTCGGCTTTAGGCGTGCTAGTTACTTCCAGTTCATGGGGCCCTTGCGGTCCGAGCAGTCCCGCAACATTAATCTCTGCACTGGCTGCTCTGTTCTGTCTGCCCGCCGGCGCTATTCTTTCGATCACCGGCCTGGTGCGCCGCAACCGAGCAAGCTCGCAGCCCGACGCGGAGCCCCGCTAACGAGCAGTTGGACTGGTTTTCCTGACACCTGACACCTGAGACCCGAGACCTTTATCCCTGACTGCTGAGAGCCGAGAGCCAACGGCTGTTTTCAGATTCGCCATCTCGACCGCAGCCATAGCCGCTTCCGCTCCCTTGTTGCCCATCTTCAGGCCGGCGCGGTCAATGGCTTGTTCGAGCGTGTCGCAAGTAAGCACGCCAAACGCATGCGGAACGCCCGTCTCCTGCGCTGACTGCCCAATGCCGCGAGTGCACTCATTGGCGATGACGTCGTAATGAGCTGTATCGCCACGAAGCAGACAGCCGATGCAGATGATCGCGTCGTATTTGCCGGTCTCGGCCAAAGTCCGCGCCGCAAGCGGAATCTCGAACGCACCTGGCACGCGGACCAGCGCGATGTCTTTCTTCTTTGCGCCCGACCGCAGCAGTCCATCGTAAGCGCTCAGGAAAAGGCGCTCGGTAATGAAAGCATTAAACCGCGAAACCACAATCGCAAACCGCTTTCCTGAAGCGCTAAGGCCACCTTCGATGGCGGAAACCGCAGGATCAAGAGGATGCTCAATTTTCAATTTTTCTTTCGTAGTTCTTCTCCGGGACTCTGTGTCTCTGCGGTGAACGAGCCTTTCATCCGTGAAAATTCACGTCCCTCCGCGAAAGAGGAGTTTTCACTTCTGCAATCTTACCTCTGACCTCTCACCTTCCCTTGAACGCTGCCGCCCGCTTTTCCAAAAATGCCGCTGTTCCTTCTTTCTTGTCTTCGGTGGCGCAACAGACGCCAAACAGCGACGCTTCGAGGAACAGTCCCTCGGCCAGCGTCATCTCCATACCCTTGTTGACCGCCTCCATCGCATACTGCACGGCCAGCGGAGCATTCGCAATGATCTTCGCCGCAATCGCCTCCGCGCGCGGAATCAGATCGGCCGGCGCGGTCACCTCATTCACCAAGCCAATGCGATGCGCTTCCTGCGCGGTAATCATCTCGCCCGCAAGCACCATCTGCATGGCAAGCCCTTTGCCCACCAGACGCGGCAAGCGCTGTGTTCCGCCATAGCCCGGAATAATGCCCAGCTTCACTTCAGGCTGGCCGAGTTTGGCGTTCTCGCTTGCCAAACGCATCGTGCAGGCGAGAGCGAGTTCGCATCCGCCACCGAGGGCGAATCCGTTGATGCAGGCAATAACAGGCTTGCCCAGGTTCTCGATCAAGTTGAGCACCGACTGCCCGCGATGGCCATATTTCTTGCCGGTCACGGCATCCTGCGTAGCCAGCTCACTGATGTCGGCTCCGGCGACAAACGCTTTTTCGCCCGAGCCAGTGAGAATGGCGACGCGGATGCCGTCATCATTCTTAATGTCATGAAACGCCGCCCGCAGTTCCTCCATGGTGGTCATGTTGAGCGCGTTGAGCACCTTGGGTCGGTTGACGGTGACGTAAGCGATTGCGTTCTTCTTTTCGAGGAGAATGTTTTCGTAAGTCATAAAAGGAGTCTCACGTGTAAAGCAGAAACATCTTTATAGCTTATTCGCTACAGGCTTCTCTGGGTTCGCATAATCATAAAAACCTTTGCCCGACTTCCGCCCGTACCAGCCTGCCATCACCATACGCTTCAGCAGCGGCGGCGACGCGAAACGGCGCTCCTTGAACTCGTCGTACATCACGTGCGTGATGTAGTAAGTCGTGTCGAGCCCGACGAAATCCAGCAGCGTGAACGGCCCCATCGGATATCCGCAGCCGAGCTTCATGGCGTTGTCGATGTCTTCGATCGAGCCCACACCTTCTTCATATGCGCGGATCGCATCCAGCAGATACGGCACCAGCAGACGGTTTACGATGAATCCAGTTTTGTCCGACGTGCGCACTGGAACCTTGCCCAGCTTTTTCGCGAACTCATACGCCGCGTCGTACACGTCGGGCGCGGTTGCTATCGTGCGCACAACTTCGACGAGCTTCATCAGCGGCACCGGATTAAAAAAGTGCAGGCCGATAAAGCGCTCCGGCCGCTTGGTTGCCGCCATCAGTTCGGTTACAGAGATGGACGAAGTGTTCGTGGCAAAAATAGCATCGCGCTTCACGATGCCGTCGAGCGACTGATACATCTCGCGCTTCTGCGGCACGTTTTCGATGATGGCTTCGATGACGATGTCGCAATCGGCCAGATCTTCTTTCTTAGTCGTGCCCTTGAGGCGCGCCCGAGCCGCATCCTTCTGCGCCGCCGTGATCCCACCCTTGTCCACCGGCCGCTCGGCAAACTTCCCGAGCGACTTCTCAATCCCGGCAAAGCCCTTGTCGAGATACTTCTGCTCGACTTCGAGCACAGTAACGTCAAACCCAGCCATCGCCGCAACCTGCGCAATGCCGGACCCCATCAAGCCACAACCTAGAACGCCAACTTCTTTGATTTCCATAAAATTCCTTCCCGCGGATCAACGCGGATAAGCACGGATTCAAAAATCATTTCGCCACGGAGGCACAGAGGAACTCATTTCTCCAGCCGCGCGGAAACCAAATTAGCAAATTGTGCGACATATGCCGCATCCTTTCGTGGTCGATGGTGTCCGTCCCTGGCATTGGTTGAAAGTAAGTCGTACACAAAATCTTCATATTGACCGTCTACGTGCAAGACCCTGATAAGAGCCTCCTCGCCATTTGCAAATGAGACTCGAAAAACCTCTCGTTCGTGGCTCTTTAGAAGCTGATAGTGTGGATCGCCCTCAACCGCATATGCGTACACGACCAGACCTGACCTTCCGTCGGTAAAGACGTGCTCTCTGCATCGCACCCGCGAATGGGGCGCAAAGGCCCAACTCTCGCTCTCGCCGATCTGGTCGACGACCTCGAAAATGTCCTCCGCAAGCTGCACCCCACGCACCGGACGCCAGCAGTCTGTGCCTTCGCCAAGCAGCGGCATGTAGATTACCGTTTCCATGACGAGAGAAATGACGGTCTTCTCCGTGTCTCTGTGTCTCCGTGGTGGATGTTCTCTTCGAGCCTACTGAAAGCTCTCCACCACCATAGCAATCCCCTGCCCGCCGCCGATGCACGCCGTTGCCAAGCCATACTTCTTCTTCCGCCGACGCAGCTCATACAGCAGCGTAATCACCAGCCGCGTTCCGGTCGCGCCCAGCGGATGGCCTAGCGCGATGGCTCCGCCGTTGACGTTCACTTTTTCGCGATCAAGACCCAACTCTTTTTCAACTGCGAGATACTGCGCCGCAAAGGCTTCGTTCACTTCGATCAGGTCGATGGAATCCAATGTCATCCCAGCACGCTGTAGCGCCGCTTTCGTCGCGGGAACCGGACCGCTCCCCATGATCCGCGGATCGACTCCCGCAATGCCCCAATTCACAATCCGTCCCAAGGGCTTGAGATTGCGCTTCTGCACCTCTTCCAGCGACATCACAATTACCGCCGCGCCGCCATCAACGATGCCGCTGGCGTTGCCCGCGGTGACCGTTCCGTTCTTGCCGAATGACGCGCGCAGTTTGGCCAATCCTTCCATCGTCGTCTGCGGACGCCTGTGATCGTCTTCGGTCAATTGTTCGCCGGTCGCTTCGCCCTTCGAGTTGCGCAGCGGCACCGGCGTCAGCTCTTCCTGAATGCGTCCCGCCTTGTATGCTTCATCAGCCTTCTGCTGCGAGCGCAGCGCCAGCTCATCCTGCGCCACACGCGTGATTCCCTGCTGCTCGGCGTACAGCTCGGCAGTGCTCGCCATCTGCATGCCGCAATAGGAATCGAGCAGCGCGACCATGAGCGAGTCTTCCAGCTTGCCGCCGGGCACGAGCGTGAACCCGTCACGCCCGCGGATGGAAAACGGCGCCTGCGACATCGCCTCCATGCCGCCTGCCAGCACGATCTTGGCGTCGTCGGTCTGAATCATTTGCGCCGCCGAGACGATGGCCTGCATCCCCGAGCCGCATAGCCGGTTCACGGTCAACGCGGGAGTTTCAATCGGCACGCCCGCCCGCAATCCCACGTGCCGCGCCCCGTAGAGCGCGTCGCCTGTGGTCTGTTGCGCGTTGCCGAACACGACATGGTCGATTTCCTTGGGATCGACGCCCGCGCCGTCATTGCCCGCACGTGCAATCGCGGCCATCGCCGCCACCGCGCCCAGTTCCTGCGCCGTATAATCTTTGATCTTTCCGCAATAGCGCCCAAAGGGCGTGCGCGCGCCGCTGACGATTGCAATATCTCCAGGTTTCAACATAAGCCCCATTCAATATGTAAGAGATGCTGGCCAAAAACCAACTTGTGAGTTTAACAGCAGAGATGGAAAGGTCACCACAACTCGCGCTTCATTGCAGTGATCAGTTTCCGTTTGGTCTCCTCATTAGAGGCTCCAAAGCAGCACCAATGAGAATTATCCAGCCAAATAGGAAAATGTAGTACAGGAGGGCGAAAATGCTTGTGCCAATCGCCAGCGGAAGCTTGTCCAGAAACCGGGCAACAACCCCGAGACGTGTCTCCCTGAGGATGACACCCGATCCGATGACGCACAGGAAGACAGTAAGCCACGCGAGTCCGATCACGAGCAGCGCAAAATGGATCCGCTTCAAGTTCCTTCTCCCGAGCTTCGAAATTAAGAACTATATTTCTCGGCGTCCTCTGCGTCTCTGCGGTAGGTCTTGGTTCTGGTGTTGGTTTTACGCCACCGCAGCCGACGCAAACTGCGGAGGCTGGCAGACGACCGTTCCCGGGCCCTGCATAATCGCCAGTTCCAGAGCCTGGTCGGCACGGTTGATCACTTCGGTCACGATATCGACCGGATCGAAATCCTGACGCATGACAGTCTGCGCAATGGCGGCGCAAAGCTCCACCGGCTGGGTTTGTCCGGGTAGGCGTACTTCGGCGAGCAGGCGGCGCAGTTTTTCGACTGCGTGCTGCGCGTCTTTTTCCGCGGTGTCGCCGAGCACAAGCGCGGCCGTAGTTTCCTCATAACGGAAGGCAAGATCGCTGGTGCGGATGTTCGACGACAACAACTGGCCGACCTGATCCATCATCCGATTTACTTCCGCCTCGCTTATTTCCTTGGCCAGAGTGCGGTGCCCGAAATGCATGAGCAAAACGGTGACGGCGGTTCCCTGCTGTAGCCCGCGTTGAGTCTCGGCCTGCAGGAAATCTACGTAGGAGGCGCGCTTCAGCAATCCGGACTTTTCTTCGGTCACGGAAAGATTCTTGACAAGGCGCCGCAGCCCCGCGTTGTTGAGCGCGATGACAATGTGGTCGCACAGGCTGCGGATCACCAGAACCTCCGACGGCTGCCAAACACGGCTGGCATTCTGTGCGAGGACCAGCACGCCGATTTGCTCGGTGCCGTCGGTAAGCGGAAGAGCCAGCAAGGATTCGATTTGCAATTGTTCGACTGCTTTATGCACCTCAATCAACTCGGGAGCATGAGCAGCCTCACGAATGGCAACCGACCCGCGCGCCACTGCAAGATCCTGCAACGTGGTGACCAGGCTTACCATTGCACCGGGACCTACAGGCAATAGCGCCTCGCCCTGATGCTCCTGCACACTTGTAACGGTCAGTCCGGGCTTGCGCAAAGCCGCAATGCAACGCGTGCTGTGCCATGCCTCCCCGATTTCGCGGGCCGCGGTTTTCAGAACTCCCTGCGCGTTGCCCTGGTTGTAGAGCTTGCGCGCGATTTCGGCGACCCGCGCCAGACTGCTGACGTCGGAGGAATCAGTTGTGGGAGCGGACGGTGGAAGCGCCGGCAAGGCGGGGCTTGCGCTCACTGGAGGCGGAACCGGCGCGGATGGCGGGTTCACATGTTGCCGTTCGATCCCGGTAGAAATATAAAGACGCTGCAAATCCAGATTGCGTTCTTCTTCGCCCGGAAACAATTCCCGAATCCGGTGCAATCGCTCGATGGCCTTCACGCGCATGCCGTATTGGACCAGGATTTCCGCCTGCAGCATCAGGTCTTGCAGGGTGGCGGCACCCAGCACGGGTTCCTCGGCCTTGACGGTCTGTTCCACTTTCTTTTCCAGTGAAGAAATGCGGGAGGCGATCATATTGAAGCGCTGGGCGTCGATCTTGCCTTGCAGGGCATCCAGCCGCTTTTGATGGCCAGGTTCATAGGGATCCACTTCGGCCGCGCGGTCCAGGCACTCCCCGGCTTTCTGGAAGTCCTGCTTCGCAATGTGGAGATCGAACAGTTTGATGAGTGCATCCGCGTAGTCCGACTCGCGGTTGGAGGCGTTGAAGAGTTCGGCCAGAAACTCCAGCATCTGAGTCGACGGCCGCCGCGATGCCAGAAGATCCTGCATGGTGCTGATGAACGATCGCCGTTCGCCACGCCTGCGCTGGAACACTTCCAGCTTTCGCGCGAGCGTCACGGACTCAGTATCCAGGCCGGAATCGATCATTTTGCCGATTAAACCCACTACTTGGGAAATGCGGGCAGGATTCTGCTCGAACATCTGCCAGATCATGGGCTCGGCATCGAGATAGCGGCCTGCGGCAACCATGGCCTGTGAATAAGGCTCGAGCAGTTCCCCGGGCTCACCGCCCGACTTCACGAATGGCTCGAAAATAGAGACAGCAGCTGCGGCGTCGCCGCGCGTCAGCAGGCTCTTGCCGTAGGCCAGGACGACTTTAGGGTCTTTCGGGTTCTCGCTATGGGCGCGCTCGAAATATTTTCCGCCGCTTCCACCCGAAGTCCCCCCTTGAGCAGCTAATTGCAGAAAATACTGCGATGCCAGCGCATGCTGACCCAACGTTGCCGAGTGTTCGGCTACGCGCAAGATGTTCGCTTGTGAAGGATCCAGACTTACAATCCGCCGCAGAACAAGAAGTTCCTCTTCCTTCTTTTCCTGCCGTTCCAGATCTTCAAGGGCGCTTTCATAGGTTGCGATTGCCAGTTTCTTATTGGAGGTTTCCAGCACCCGCCCAAAGCGGACTTTTTGTTCCCAGGTCGGGGCGGCATAGCGCGTTAGTTTTTTGTAAGTCAGACTTGCGCGCGTCGCATCTCCAGCAGCCACTTGCCTTTCGAACAGCTCGCCCAGCAACTGTACGGCCTGCGGCGTTTTGTTCACCGAGATGCATAAATCAGCGGCAATCTGACGCACACTGTCGTTGTGCGGATTGATTTCGAGAATCTGCAGATACTCGGCTAGCGCGTCCGGTGCTTTGCCTTTTTGCAGCAGCTTTTCCGCCTTCTCGGTGCGGCGCGCGATATCGGAACGATTGGGATTGTCAGGCATGGACTGCGTCGGAGACAGAGAAACCCGTTTTCATTTTAGGTTTCGGACAGAGAGGCAGCAAAGCGCTACGCGGCGGCCGCGATTACCAAGGTCACCGGTTGGATAGGGTTAGAGTATTGTCGGCCACGTTGAAGTTGAACTCTTTTATTTCATTGCGGGCACAACCAGATCGAACGATTCTATTCCGCAGGAGAACCGCACGATCACGCTCTCAATGCATCCCAGGAGCAGCAGTCGCGAGCGGGGCGCGCTTCCGAGTGACATCAATAAGGAAACGCCCAGCCTGCAAGTGATCAGAGCCGCCAACTTCCATCGCAGGCTCGCTCCATACCGCGCCAACGTCGATCTTTCCATTGGCCTGTCCAGCAACCTTCGTCGGCTGACGCCGCTCTTTCTCGACGTATGCCTTAATCACCTGCGCCGCTGTGCGGGCAGCCAGGTAGCCGTGTTCGCCCTCTTCCAGCAAAGTGCACACCACGATCTCCGGATTTTTGCGCGGCTCCACGCCGACAAACCAGCCGTTATCCTTGAAGTCTTTCTTCCCAGCCGCACCCAACCTGGCTTTGAGTGCGTTGCTGATAGTTTGCGCGCTGCCGGTTTTACCGGCGAAATCGATGCCCAGCAAATGCGCACTCGGCGCCGTCCCTCCGGGGTTCACGACTGCGGCCATCGCGTCGGTAATGATCTGCCAGTTCTCGGGATCAAGCGGCAGCCGCGTTTCCGCCGGCACATTCGATGCCGGAATCACATTCGGAGGCAAATCGGTCGGATTGATCACATGCGGGCGCACCAGCAGGCCACCACTCGCAATACCGCCGATCGCACGTGCCATCTGAATTGGAGTCGCCGCGACCGCTCCCTGCCCAATGCCAACAGAAATCGTCTCGCCCGCGTACCATTTCTGCTTGAAGTTTTTGATCTTCCATCCTTCCGATGGCATCACGCCAGTGACTTCCTGCGGCAAATCGATTCCAGTTTTCTGTCCCAGCCCAAGCGCGGTCGCCCACTTGGCGATGCGCTCAATCCCGAGCTTCTCCGCTAGCGTGTAAAAGAACACGTCGCATGACTGGTAAATCGCTTTCGAAATATCGACGCCGCCATGCACGCGGTGCTCCGCTACCACCCAGCACTTGAAGTAGCGCCCGTAGAACGAAGCTCCGCCTGCGCAATTCACGTGCAGGGTTTGCGCAATTCCCTCCTGCAGGCCCGCCATCGCCATGATGATTTTGAATGTTGAACCTGGCGCCAGTTGTGCCTGAATCGCCTTGTTCAGCAGCGGGTGATTCTCATCCGTGACCAGCTTGTTCCACTCGTCTTTCGAAATCTTGACGGCAAAATCGTTGGGGTCGAATGTCGGCCGGCTCACCATGGCCAGAATTTCGCCGGTTCTTGGGTTCATGGCAACGATTGCGCCATTCCTGCCGGCCAGAGCCTGTTCCGCCGCAATCTGCAGATCGAGATCGACGGTCAGCTTGAGCTGCTTGCCCGGCTCCGCTGGAGTTTCATCCAGCCGCCCCATCTCACGCCCGTGGCTGTTCACAATCGCGCGGCGAAAACCATTCTTGCCCATCAGCACGCTGTTGTACTCTTTTTCAACGCCACTGACGCCGACCACATCGCCCGGATTGTAAAGCTCGAACTGCGGCTGGTTGAGCATGTCCTCGGTGACCTCGCCCACATAGCCGATCAGGTGCGCCATGAATCCATTGCGCGGATAAAGCCGCCGGTGCGCCATGATCGTGTCGAGTTCCGGGAGTTCATTCTTATGCGACTCGATGAACGCGAGTTCGTCCGGCGTGATGTCTTCCTTTAAGAAAATGGGCTGGTACTGCGGCATCCATGCTGCGCGGCGAACCCGTTGCCGTATCTCGTCTGCATTCAGATGCAAGCCTTTGGCGATCATGTCTGCATCGGCATTCAGATCGCGCGTGGAATCGCGCAGCAGGAGCGCTGAAAACGAAGGATAGTTATCGACAATGATTCGGCCTTCGCGATCGAGAATCTTTCCCCGTGGCGCAAGAATCGGCACGTTGCGAACGCGATTCTGCTCCGCCAGCAAGGAGTACTTGCCGCTTTGCATGACCTGAAGGCGCCACAAACCATAGGCGAGAAGCAGGAATATGAAGAGGATCAGATACTGGACGGCAGTGAGCCGGATGGAAGGAACTTTTTCTTCGCGGCCGAACATGAACCCTCGGTTTCAGCGAGCTTGCTCCCATCGAGACTGCACCGTCAGACCTCGGCCGCGGCTGTATTCGTGCACCGACTGCTGCGCGTCCCTGGAAAACTGCTGAAAGGTTAACTTTATTCTACGCCCTATCTTCAGCACGAAAAATTGAGCCAAAAACGAAAGTTTGGCCGTCGAATTCAATATGAGTTTGGTGCGGCGCCAAACCAAGGGGTCATGGACCGCCGTGAATTGAACTTGGCGTCTGGGAGGACGACAATACAAGTTGGCTCCATGTCTTAGAACAAGCTGATTTCATGCGAATTCGCAGTTTCATCATCGCGTACGCACTCGTACTCGCTATTTTGCTGTTTGCCGACCGGCGACCAAAGCCTGCCCAGCAGGATCGCTATTCGCACGTTGTGGATCTGACGGACGCACAAAGCATCGCCGGGCAAAAGTTCACTGGCTCCTCGCAAACCCGAATCATCGCTCCAGACGCACTCATTCCCGGAACTTGGACCGCCGGTCAAATTCCAGCCGAGCGGTTGATCGCGCCACTGGTGGTCATGGATCTGAACGTCGCGCCACCGGCGCAGATTTCGCTCGACGACATTGCATCATGGGAAACGCAGCACGGCTCCGTCCCGCCGGGAGCGGTCGTGGCAATTCGGCGATCTGGTGCGCATGGGCACCCGCAGGGCGGCTTCCCGATGACCGACCAAGCCGCACAGTTTCTGATGGACGCACGCTACACAACCGGCTTCGCCGTCGACGAGACGGCTGATCTCCGCGCGGACCGCACGCTTGCCCGCCAACTCGCTTTGCATGGGAACTATGTGGTGGAAGGCACGTCGCACCTTACCACGCTGCCCGCGACGGGATCGCTGATCATCGTGGCCCCGGCAAAAGATCTGCAGGTTCAGGACGCGCCGGTGCGGGTGCTGGCGATGGTGAGGTAGAGGCGGCTTGGCGCCTGGCTCTTAGCTTTTAGTTTCTTAGAACCTCGGTTCAGGGCAGTACGCCTGAGACCTACGACCTGGCACCTGACACCTTTTCTGCAACTCCTGCTCCCCGCCAGTCATCTAGCGTCACATGAGCGATCCGCGTTATCCCATCGGCAAGTTTTCCTATAGCGGCGCGGTCACCGCCGATCAGAAAAAACAATTTCTAGACGAGATCGAACAAGCTCCAGCTCGGCTGCGCGAAGCCGTTCGTGGACTTTCCGACGCACAGCTGGACACTCCTTACCGCGACGGCGGCTGGACCGTCCGCCAGGTCGTCCATCACGTTCCCGACAGCCACATGAACGCCTACATCCGCTTCAAGCTCGCCCTTACGGAAGACGACCCAACCATCAAGCCCTACATGGAAGATCGCTGGGCGGAACTGCCCGACTCGCGCCAGCCCATCGAAAACTCGCTGGCCCTGCTTGACACTTTGCACCGGCGCTGGACGATCATTCTGCGCAACCTGAGCGATGCCGATTGGAAACGTGAGTTCCGGCATCCCGAGTTGGGTCCGATGACTCTGGAAAAAACCCTGGCCCTCTACGCATGGCATGGACGCCATCATGTGGCGCATGTTACGGGTTTGCGGGAGAGGATGGGATGGTAGGGAGCTTCGAGCCGCGAGCTTCGGGCTACGAGCAATTAACCGCGCCGAGGCACTATCGAGCTTACGATCGAAGAGGCTGCCGAAAAAAATCTGAGCGGCTCCGCATAACGGGTTCAGCTGGTGAAGTGGCGGCGGGGCCTCAACTCTGTTCGTAACGGTTGCGTGGGCGTAAAAACTGCGTACCTTAGCTGAACGCTCGTAGCTCGCAGCTCGGGGCTCGTAGCTGCTTCACGACATTCCGGCCTTCCACGCCAGATAGCTCATCGCCTCGCGCACTATCGCCCACAACCGCTCCCACCGTTTATGCGGACGCGATTCCGGGCGCGGCGCTACCTCAACCTCAACTCCTTCACGCTCCAGCAGGGCGCGGATGCGAAACACGTGATAGGCATCACTCACAGCAATACAGCGGCGCATTCCGTTCACGCGCATAATATTGCCCACGCGCGCCGCCGACTGAGCCGTGTCCGATCCTTGCGTCTCGGCAATTAACGCTTTCTCGGGGATACCACGGCGCAGAAGGTAATCCCGACCGACTCCGCCTTCGCTGAATTCGGGATCCTGGCCTGCCCCGCCAGTCGTGATTACGACCGGCGCCATTCCTTTCTCAAACAGGTCGAAGCCGTGGTCGAGGCGTGCCTTGTAGACCGGCGAGGGATGCCCCGCATATTGTGCGGCTCCGAAGATTACGATCGCATCTGCATTTTCGGTGGGGGATTCACCCGCCGCTCGGATAATGCGTATCCCGGTCGCGCCCAAGAACGCCAGCAGCGCCGACGCCAGCGCCAGCAGGAAGAGTGAACCGGGCCGAAACCAAAAGGAGTTCTTGTGATTGGAGGGATGGGGCTCTTCTGCCATCTCAGGTCCCTCTTAGGAGAGGGCTTCCACGATTTCCGAGGCCGGGATAGCGCCTTCGCGCAGGATCTGCCAGCTTCCGTCCTCTTTGAAGTAGACGATTGTGGACGCTACGCTGCGCGGAGATTTGCCGCCATCGACGATGAGCGAGATGCGATCCTGCAACTGATCCTGCACCTGGTCCGCGGACGTGCATTCGGTGGCGCCGCTCAAGTTGGCCGACGTTGCGGTGATGGGAATCTTCAACTCCCGCACAATCGCCAGCGGAATCGCGGAGGCAGGCACGCGCAGCGCGACGTTACCGGTGTTGGCCGTGACCTTGAGAGGCAAATGCGAGGCGGCGGGCACGATCATGGTCAGCGGGCCGGGCCAGAAACGCCGTGCCAGTAAATGAAAATCGCCGGGAAGCGGCCGGGCAAACTCTTCCGCCTGATCGACGTGTTCAATCAGCAGAGAGAGGGGTTTATGCCGCAAACGCGATTTGATTTCGTACACCCGCTCGACTGCGCGCAGGTTGAACGGGTCGGCCGCCAGGCCATAAAACGTGTCGGTGGGCATGCCCAGCACTTGGCCGGCTTGAATCTGTTCTGCAGCGTATTTGACGAGTGAAGCTTCCGGGGTTTCGGCATGAATCTTAAGGATTTCCGCGCGCACTCGATTCCTTCCTAATTCTGGGCGTAGACTGTTTCGGCGTAAACATTGAAATGTACCATAGATCGGGCTTCGACCGAAGTCATGACCGAGGATTTCCCGAGCGAGGATTCGTATTATCCTGATTCCGAGTTAAATTGGCAGCCAATCTGTGAATCCGCACCCGAACCCCGCGAGAACCCGCGCCCCAATGGACCGTCTGCATAAGGTCTCTGGGCGCCACAATGCGCGACTGAAAGAGTTGCGCCAGGCCTTTCGCCGCGCGGAATTGACGGAACGGGGAGAATGCGCCATCGAGGGCGTCAAACTGCTGGAAGAAGCTTTGCGAAACGGCCAGCACATGGAGAGTGTTTTCTTCAGCGAAACGGCCCGGCCACTGGCACAAAAGCTACTGCCGCAGATCGGCGCGCGCACGGAGACACTCATTCTGCCGGCGGCGCTCTTTAACTCCGTTGTGCCCAGCGAAGCGCCGCAGGGCGTGGCCGCTCTGCTGAAGCTTCGGAAATCCTCGTCGGCGGAATTGCTTGAGCGTGCGACTAGCGGTCCATTCGTCGCCGCGGCGGGATTGCAGGATCCCGGCAATTTGGGGACGATCCTGCGTTCAGCCGAAGCGTTTGGTGCGGCTGGAATCTTCCTATTGGAAGGCACAGTTAGTCCTTACAATTGGAAGGTTCTTCGGGGATCGGCGGGATCGATTTTCCGCCTGCCATTTCTTCAGATTTCGTCCACAGAACTGATTCCGCTTCTGCGCGGCCGCGGAGTACGCCTGCTGGCGACCTCTTCGCACCAGGGAACGCCGCTGGCGGAAGCCAATTGGAGTCTGCCGCTCGCCATCTTCATTGGCAACGAAGGCGCGGGCCTGCCGCGCGACATTATGCATCAGATGGATGAGACGCTGGTAATTCCGCAGGCCGCGCAAGTCGAATCGTTGAATGCGGGAGTTGCGGCGAGCATTGTGCTGTACGAAGCGGCGAGGGCAGGTCAGAGGTGAGAGGTAAGATTGCGGAGGTCAACACCTTGATGTGGTAAATCGTTCGCATGCGCCCTAGAGCTTTGGCCTCTGCAATCTGACCTCTGACCTCTAACCTTTTATGAGCCTCTTCGCTCCCATTCCGAATCAAGATTCAGCCGCTCCTGGAGCGCGTCCACTGGCCGACCGCATGCGGCCGCGCACGCTTGAAGAGTTCGTCGGACAGGAACATCTGGTCGGCCCTGGCAAACCGCTGCGCGTGCAGATCGAGCGCGACGATCCCGCCTCCATGATTTTTTGGGGCCCTCCGGGGACTGGCAAAACTACGCTTGCGAAGATCATTGCCGGACTCACAAAAGCCGAGTTCATTGAATTTTCCGCGGTGCTTGCCGGTATCAAGGAAATCAAGCAGGTGATGGCCGACGCCGACCGCGCGCGCCAGTACGGGACACGCACGATTGTATTTGTCGACGAAATCCACCGCTTCAACAAGGCGCAGCAGGATGCTTTCCTGCCTCACGTGGAAAAAGGCAGCATTCGCCTGATCGGCGCAACCACGGAGAATCCTTCGTTTGAGATCAATGGCGCGCTGCTCTCGCGCTGCCGCGTTTATGTGCTGCAACAACTCACCGAGGATCAGATCGTTCTGTTGCTGCGCCGTGCTTTGGCCGACAGCGAACGCGGTCTGGGTCAGCTACAGCTTCAGGCTTCCGACGATGTGTTGCGAAAGATCGCCTCGTATTCTAGCGGCGACGCCCGCAGTGCCTACAACGCGCTCGATGTCGCGGCCTCGCTTGCCGGCGGATCGCACACGCCGGCGTCTCCCGCGACGACGTTGCTTCGTACCGATGAAACAGGGGACTCAACGTCTGGCACGATCACCGACGAAATCGTTCATGAAGCTCTGCAAAGGCGCGTCCTGCTTTATGACAAAGCGGGAGAAGAGCACTACAACCTGATTTCGGCGCTGCACAAATCAGTCCGCAATAGCGATCCCGATGCCGCTCTCTACTGGCTTGGGCGCATGCTCGAAGCGGGAGAAGACCCGCTCTACATCGCCCGCCGCGTGGTACGCATGGCGGTGGAGGACATCGGCCTCGCCGAGCCCAACGCGCTTGCGTTGTGCATGGCCGCGCGCGACGCCGTTGATTTCATTGGCATGCCCGAAGGAAACCTGGCGCTGGCACAAGCCATCGTCTATCTCTGCGCTGCGCCCAAATCAAACGCGCTTTATACAGCCTACGGCGCCGTGCAGCAGGACGTGGAAAACACGGCGGCCGAGCCTGTTCCGCTGCACCTGCGCAATGCTCCGACTAGCCTGATGAAGGGCTTGGGATACGGCAAAGGGTACCAGTACGCTCACGATGTGGAAGAGAAAGTCGCCGACATGCAGTGTCTGCCCGACAGCCTGCGCGGCCGCGTCTACTACCATCCAACGAATGAGGGAGTAGAGAAACGGATCCGCGAACGACTGGAAGAGATCAAGAGGATTAAGTCTTCGCATTCGGGCAAAGGAAGCTGCGGAAGTTCCTAGCTTCGAGCAGGCTTGGTTCGTGTAGGCTAGTTTCCGTTTGCCTTTAGCCTAAGGACGCGAGTTCGATCCAGACGATGGTGAGACAGGTGGTGATGCTGGTGCTGGAGGGGAAAATCGATACCAAGAAGGCGGGCACGGTACTCTACGGGTTGCAGATCGCATCGGCGAACCTGAAGCGCATGGAGTTGGAAAGGCCGCGACCGACGCAGGTTGTGGTGGATACGGAGAAAGTCGGCGAGACGCCTCTGGGAGTAACGCCGTGGTCAAAGGAAGAAGGGCACAAGGAGATCGAGGACATCGCACCGGTCTTCCAGGGAGAGCGTGCAATGAAACTGAAGCGCGAGGTGGTGGCCGCTCACGAGCGCTACGGAATGATACTCGGTGACGACCACAAGCTGGCGAAACATATCAAGGGCTCTCTTGCGGAGACACCTCCGTTAACGATTGAGGCCGCGAGGAGGCTCCTGGAAGAGGTTGCAGACGAACTGGGGGGAAGTTAGTGGGATGTGGGTGTAGGCAGGGTTGCAGAGGGAGGTTGGCAACGGGCGCGCGGGCGCGGTTCCGGTGGGTCTGGAGTGTAAGCGGGATATAGCAACAGGTGGCAGTATCAGTGCAGAAGCGTTTAGTGTAGAGAAGGGTGCTACAATCGCGCCTTTGGCGGTCCAATGCCTCAATCGAAATCCAAATTAGACGGACTCTTGAAAGCAGCGCGCTATGGTATGGGCCTGAGTCTGGAGCTAGGTGGTGTTCTTGCGGCAATTGGGGGCGCGGCATATTTGTACGGCATGTTTCGTCAATCTGGTTTAGCGGATGTCAGTTCGACTTTGATTGCCTTGGGCGCATTTAGCGGTCCTTGGAGCTGGAACTCAGCGAACGGAGGAAGTGGCCCGAAGTAAACAGAGAATTGAGGAAGCAGAGAAAAAGGTCGCCGAAAATCCGAAAGAGCCTCAAGCCGCTTGGGAATTGGCGCAAGTAAAACTAGAGAGTTACTTGAATAGGAATCTGTCCCAAGTGAAATCGGTCTATGCACTGACTGTCGGTGTGATGATAGTCGGTTTTTCACTGATCATCGGTGGCTCAATAGAGGCGTTTCGTCAGCCCGACCGGTTTAAAGCGTCGGTTTTGAGTAGCCTGTCCGGCATTGTTGTGAGCTTTATAGGCGGAACATTCCTGATCCTGCACAAGTCTATAGTGAGCCAAGCCAAAGACTACGTAACAATTTTGGAGAGGATCAACGCAGTGGGAATGAGTATGCAAATCCTCAACTCAATAGACTCGGAGGATCAGAATTTGAAACAAGAAACGACAGCAGCGATCGCACAGCAACTGCTACTCATGTATTCAGAGCACGTGCCGAAATTCGAGATACGAACAGGGAGGGCAAAACGGGAAAAAGCCGGTGTTTCAGTTGAGTAGTTTTTCTGTAAGGGCGGACAGAAGGGATTTTCACCCTCGCAGATCCACTGCGATCTTCCGCAATCGTTGCAGTAATTAGGCGTTAGCGCTCAAAATCCCCCGGACAAGGATTTTGCCTGAGCGGGGCGATTAGGCGAACCTTGCGCGATGATCTTTGAGGATGCAACGGTCCATGACCACGAAGATTCCGGCTTGACGCGCTTTTTCGGCGGCGCGTTCGTCGATCACGTCTTCCTGCAGCCAGATTGCCGGAATTTTCAGATGGATGGCGTGCTCGACGATCTCGTCCACAAACTCCGACCGGCGGAAGACATCGACCAGGTCGATCTGCTTCGCCAGTTCGCGCGGCAGATCGAGCAGCGATGCATACGACTTCTCTCCCAAGGCTTCGGCGATCTGCGGATTCACGGGAATAATCCTGTAGCCGCGCGCCTGCATGTAAGCGGAGACGCCGTGACTGGGACGCATGGGACTATCGGACAGGCCGACAACGGCAATCGTCTTCACCTTTGCCAACAATTCGCGGATTGGATCTGTCTGCATTTTGTTCAAGTAGACCATTTCTCCCGATATTTAGCGGGGGGCCTTTAGCAGGTTGCGGAAAAAGTCGAGTAGACCAAGCAAAACAGCCCTCAGGCGATGAAGCGCAAATCTATTTTCAGCGACTCAGCGGCACGAGTGGAACTCGTGCCCTTCCCAAAACCGCCGTGAATCGAGTTTTTCAGCAGGCTGCCAGCCATTGCCTACTGGCCCTTCTTTTCCATCTTCTGCTTGAACATACGCAGCGCGAGCTTGCGAATCGTCTCGGGGACTTCCTTATTTCCAGACAAGTTCTTGAGGTCATGAACCAGCAAGCCCTTCATCAATCCAAGCGACAGGTCGAGCGGCGTTCGCGGATTGTAGACCAGGTTGCGCATGATGTTGTAGTTCTTGGCAAAGCGGCGCTTCATGGGAATTTGCCGCAGCACAGCTTCGAGCACGTTTTTCTGCAGCGCGAAGCCTTCCACTTCGCCATCGCTGACCTTCGGAGACTCGAGCACTGCCAGCGCGACCAGCTTTGTGCCGTCGCGGATCAGAATCGACCGCTCTTCCTTGCCGCCGCGAACCGCAAGTGCGATCCGGCCTTTGACATCGAGCTTGGCAATTTTCTGCAGCGTGCTGTCGCGCTTCTCCACGTGGACCGGCACGGCCTGCTTCTTGGCATGAGCTGCGGCGATCGCAGCAGCCGACCCGTGAGTACCTTTCGCCGTTAGTGTGTGGGTGCTCGCTGCCACTGCGTGGGCGTTTGCGATCGGGGGAGGAGGCGCTGTTACCGGCGACACAGGAGCCGCAGCGGCTGCCTCTATGCCCGCATCGTCATGAATTGCTCCGATTGGCTGAAATGGCCTGTCTTTCTCCGACTCCACTTCCGCCGCGTTTTCTTTCAGAAAGCTGGCCAAAACCTCTTCCGTCGCGGGACTATGCGCATCCTCTTTGTCAGCTGACTGAGTTTTTTCGCCTGAATCGGCAATCGATTGCATCGCGGCCAGCCTGCTCCCTACGTCGGTGAGTTCATTCGGACGCAGATTGGGATTTGATTGCAGCGCAGTCAGCAGCGCCCGCGAATTCATGATGCGAGCGCTGGCCAGCAGCGTTTCCACCTCGGACCGCGATCCTCGCGCCGCGACATCGCTCAGCGACTCTTCCGAAACCGCCGAATTCTCGGCCAGCGCGGGCAATAAATGGGGCCGCAGATTTTCCAGTGAGATAAAGTACGTTAAAACGTCTGTACAAGTAGCAGGGTTTGAAGCGGCGGCCAAACTGGCCTTTTCATCCCAACCTGCGAGCGTGAGGCGAGCCTGCTCGCCAAACACCTGGTGATGCGCGAGATAGACGAGAATTTCGATCATCTCTTCGGGCGGCACCGAAAGCGATCCGCGCGCAGCCGACTGCATCAGGTTCGAAGGAACCTGCGAATCGCGGATTAAATCAAGCATCCGGGGCATGATTCATCTCCCAACATTGCCGTGCGGGGAAAGGATCGACTATCGAGAACTGGTCGTGTGCGCAGACGGGGCTTTGCTCCGTCTTTTGCCTCGCCCTTGGCGCGGCCTAGACCCGCCGCCACTTGGAATCTCTCCGCACAGGCGTTCCAGTTCACCAACCGCGATCTTAAGTTCGCGCGTGATGCGATTGGGCTTCCGCGCATACTCATCAGTGAGCGCGCGATAGTACCAAAGCGTGCCTTCCCTCTTGCCATTAAAGCGCAACCAGATCGTATCGCCATCATTACGATAGTCAGTCAGGATGGTGCGGACGTTGTGCAGCTTGTCGGCGGCGGAGACAAGGCGCGTGTCATCGTCGGCATGCTTCACTTCGGCAAGATAGTTTTTCTTCCGCTCCAGCCATTCCGGCTTCGGCTGAACAAAGCTATCCGTGCAGCCTTCGACGATCCTGGCAACACGTGGGCCGAATTGCTTGCGAATTTCGCGCAGGCGGGGCATCCCGCCGCAATCCTCGACCACATCATGAAGAAGTGCGGCAATCGCCATATCTTCGTCGCCGCCCGCTTCGAGAACCAGGGAGGCCACTGCCATCAGATGGGAGAGGTAGGGGACTGCTGTGGACTTTCGGGTCTGGCCTTCGTGCCATTTGGCCGCGTAGCGGAAGGCGCGCTGTAGGCGCGGGCCGAGCGCGGGAGGCTTCTTGTTGCCTTTTCCGCCATTTGCCCGCCTGATCATCGTATGAAAGCAATCCCAAGTGCGAAACCAAGGAGGAGATACGTCATCAAAGCGGCAGAAGCGGGACTGGTTTCCCTACGCACAAACATATAAATACAGGGAAATGGAAGGAAAGCGAGAAGCCCAACCGCCGCGATCGCAGATCCCTGTTGTTCAATCTCTGCCCAATGACGGTGAATTCGTACGAACCAAGCGATCCAACTCAGCAGGCACATGAAGGTAATAGCAAATCTCATCGACCTCTGAGAGGCGTCGGCGTGTGTTGATTTACCTTTCGACATAATCATGAGTATCCTCCTTTAGTGATTCCTCAGGATTTCCTCTCGTCGCGGCGCATGCGCAGATAGGCGCGCATGAACGGAGTCAGATCGCCGTCGATTACGCGATCGACATCGCCTACTTCAAACTTCGTGCGATGATCTTTGATCAGGCGATACGGCTGAAGCACGTAAGAGCGGATTTGCGATCCGAAATCGATATCCAGTTTGGAGTCCTCGATCTTCTTGGTGACTTCGCGCTTCTTCTCCATCTCGAACTCGTAAATCTTGGAGCGGAGCATGCTCATCGCCTTGTCTTTATTTTTGTGCTGGGAGCGCTCGTTCTGGCAACATGCGACAAGGCCCGTGGGAATATGCGTGATGCGCACGGCGGAATCGGTTGTGTTGACGTGCTGTCCACCCTTGCCGCCCGAACGGTAGGTATCGATGCGAATATCGTCGGGCTTGATATTGACCTCGATGCTGTCATCGATCTCGGGAGAAACAAACACGCTGGCAAAAGACGTATGCCGCCGCTTCGCCTGATCGAAGGGAGAGATGCGCACCAGCCGGTGCACGCCGATTTCGCTGGTCAGCAAGCCGAACGCGTAATCGCCATTGACGGCGAAGGTCGCGGATTTGATGCCCGCTTCTTCACCCGGCTGGTAGTCGTACATTTCTGTTTTGAATCCCTGACGCTCGGCCCAACGCAGATACATACGCAAGAGCATGTCGGCCCAGTCCTGTGACTCGGTGCCGCCCGCGCCTGGATGAATGGTCACGATGGCATTGCGTGCGTCGTTTGCGCCGGAAAGGAGGGTCTCCGTCTCGACGCGATCAACCAGTTCGCGCAGTGCGTCGATCTCGCGCTGCAAGTCGGCGCTCACGTCCTCGCCTTCTTTGCCGAGGTCGAAATAGGCTACGATGTCATCTGTACGGCGCACAAGATCGCCTTCAAGCGTGAGTACGTTCTCCAGACGCTTGCGCTCGCGCATCACCTGCTGGGATTTTTCAGGGTTCGACCAAAGGCCGGGATCGGCCGCCTGCTTTTCGATTTCGGCTAATTGCTGGCGCAGCTTGCCGGCGTCAAAGATACTCCCGCAGGTCGTGCACCTTGGTCTTCAGAGAGGAATACTGCTGCTCGAGTTCATCCAACATTTTTAGTCGTTGCGCTCCGCTTAAATACAAAGCGCGCCACTAGCGCGCCTAGCGAAATTATCGCACACAGGCAGGCGAACCAGTCCCCATGACGCGTGTAGAACGTGGTACCCGATGTGAGCGCATAGGGCGCTACCAGAACCGTCCTCTCCTGGCGGGGAACCGACGCCGTCACTCTGCCCCACGGATCGATGGCTGCGGTCAATCCGGTGTTGGTTGCGCTCAGCAGCCAGCGATTGTTCTCAATGGCCCGCATGCGCGTCTGCTGCAAATGCTGTTTCCATGCGCCACTGTCGCCATACCAACCGTCGTTCGAGATGTTCACCAGCACTTGTGCGCCATCGCGGGCAAATCTTCTTATTTCATCGGGGAAAATGGACTCGTAGCAGATAAAAGTCCCCAGCCGTTCGTCACCAGCCTCCAGGGGCGCGCGCGAGCTGCCGTGCTGAAATTCACCGACTTCCTTCGTCAAGCCACCGGCAAAACCGAACACTTGGGGAAAGGGCAGATATTCGCCGAATGGAACCAGATGGACCTTGTCATAACGCGCCGTCCACTCGCCTTGCGGGCTGATCAGTTCCGCCGAGTTGAAAATCTGGGAACGCTGGCGGCCATTTTCCTTCGGCGCCGCAATGCCAATCGCGCCCACGATCACCCAACTCCCCGATTGCCGGGCCAGCTCACTGACCGGATCGCGAAATCGCGCGTCATTGGTGAAAAAGGGCGAGGGCGATTCCGGCCAGACAATCAGGTTGTTGGGCTGCCCTTGTTTTTCTTCCCCGGAGTGCAAGCTTAGCTGGGCCAGATCATGAATGGTGGTTTGAAAATAGTCGGAAGTCCAGTCAGCGACAATCGGAATGTTGGGCTGTACCAGGACCGCCGCGCGATCGGGCGCAGCGGCCGGAGGCTTCATGAGCCACTGGCCGGCCTGCAACACCAGCGCCGCTCCGAACGCCGCCAGGAACAGCGGTTTGCGGCGCTCTTTCGGGAGCAAGAACGCGGCTGCGAACACGCTGTTGACAAGCACAATCTCAAACGACAAGCCATACACACCCGTGAACGTTGCCATCCGCGTGAGCGCAACATTGGAGGTCTGCGCGTAACCCAGCAGTTCCCACGGAAAAGCCGTCACGCGGGTCCGCGCCAGTTCGACCGCGACCCACAAAAATGGGATCGCAACCAGGGCGCGCCGCAGCGATGTCCCGGGCGCGGCCACCAGCGCCACTAACAACCCGAATAGTCCGTGGTAGAGGCCGATATAGAGGCAGAAAAGCAGGAGGACAAACGCCGCCGCGGCTACCGGCAGCCCGCCATAGCGATGCATGGTGTCAAAGACCCAATAACAGGTCCCGGCGGACCACAAGGTTCCGCATAGGTAGGCCAGCTGAAATCCCTGGCGGGGCGACGCGGGCACCAACTTCATGGGCGCATCCAGTTGCAATTCCGCGGCGGGACGAGCGCGTAAAAGCGCGATCAGCAGCGGCGTCACCGCAATCCATGACAACCAGTACAAGCCGGCCAGCGGGAAAATGACCACCTGCAAGACTGCCGACAGCACAACCAGTCCCCAAGCACTCGCTCCAATGCGTCGCACCTGGGAAGGATAGCAAAGTCGGTATTCGGCTGACCGGCCAATTTCGAGTGGTGTCCTAATTTCGCGAGTGAAGGGCTTTAACCGCAGAGGGCGCCGAGGATTCGCGGAGGTCGCAGAGAAGAGCGGGGCGGAATTGAGACACTATCCAATTTCGAGCTACTCCACTTTCCTCGTATCGAATACTATATCTGCTTGACGGATTTCCTCATTCTAGTCGTAGTCCGGGTTCTGGAGACTATGTTTGTCGTCGGTCTTCTCGGGTCACTCGGCGTTCTCCTCGTCAGTTTTGTCGAGGACGCCGAAACTCTGTTTGACTTGGAGGACTCCAGCCACTCCTAAGCGGCTACCCCGGCATGGCGACGTCCTCCCCACCTTCAGTTCCCGGTTCCAACCGCGTTCGAATCGTCGTCGCCACGTCGGTGATGCTGACGTTCATTTCCTACTGGCGTGCCGCAGCCATCGTGCTCAACGACCTGGCTTCCTCGGCCTATTACGCGGGCGGCATTGCCGAGCAGGCGGTCGGCAAGTCCGCGCCATGGTTCATTGTCGGCGTCATGCTGTTTTCCTTCACCGTGCGGGCGGTGTATGTCGAAAGCTGTTCCATGTTCGTGCGCGGCGGCGTCTACAGGGTTGTCAAGGAAGCGTTGGGCGGGACGCTCGCCAAGCTCAGCGTTTCGGCGCTGATGTTCGACTACGTTCTCACAGGGCCGATCTCCGGAGTATCCGCCGGGCAGTACATCGTCGGGCTTCTCAATGAAATCCTGATTACCGCCGACACTCACGGCTGGGTTCCCCGCGCGGTGCATCACATGTTTCATGGGACGCCGCAGTTCGACGTAAATTGGACTTCGGTCGTATTCGCTCTGGCCGTGACGATTTACTACTGGTGGGAAAACATCAAGGGGATCCACGAGTCGAGCGAAAAGGCACTCTGGATAATGCAAATCACGACCGTAATGGTCGTGATTCTCCTGGGCTGGTCTGCGCTCACTCTGTTCAAGAATGGATTTCAACACGTTCCCCTACCGACACCCGGGAATTTGCACTTCAGCAACGAATCGCTGGGCTTTCTGCATCACCGCTTTCCAGAACAGAGCCTCGCGCAGAAATTCGGAATCCTCGGCATCCTGATCGCCTTCGGCCACTCGGTTCTGGCGATGAGCGGCGAGGAGTCGCTGGCCCAGGTCAATCGCGAACTGGCTCATCCGAAGCTGAAAAACCTGAAGCGCGCCGCCATCGTGATCGCGCTTTACAGCTTCATCTTCACCGGCCTGACGGCGCTGCTCTTCGTCATGATCATCCCGGACTCGGTCCGGGTTCCGGTTTACAAAGACAATCTGATTGCCGGACTTGCCATGTATTTGTGGGGGCCGGAATTATTGCGCCTGCTGTTCCGCGGCTTCGTGGTGGTGGTAGGCTTCCTGATTCTGTCGGGCGCGGTCAACACCGCCATCATCGGCTCCAATGGGGTACTGAACCGCGTCTCGGAAGATGGAGTGCTGGCCGACTGGTTCCGGCTCCCACAACGCAAATACGGCACCAGCTACCGCATTATCAATCTCATCGTCGGCATGCAGATCTTCACGATCATCGCGAGCCGGGGTAATGTCTATGCACTCGGTGAAGCCTACGCTTTCGGAGTGATCTGGAGCTTCGCCTTTAAAGGGCTGGCCATGCTTGTGCTTCGCTTCAAGTACAAGGGTGAGCGCGGCTGGAAAGTTCCGATCAACTTCCACATCGGGCGCTATGAGATTCCCTTCGGCATGGCTTCGGTCACGATGGTCCTGCTGTCGGTGGCTCTCATAAACTTGTTCACCAAGTCCGTCGCAACCGTGACCGGTGTGGCGTTCTCTGCCGTTTTCTTCGTCATCTTTACTGTTTCCGAATACGCAAATCGAAAGAAGCACGCGCACGGCCAGCAGCAGAACGATCAGTTCCAATTGCTGCAGCGCGATACGGTCGAGCGTGAGAGCCTCAGGATACGGCCTGGCAATATCCTGGTGCCCGTCCGCGACTACAACACGCTGACGCACCTGCACTGGACGCTGGAAAAGTTCGACACACGCGAGCAGGACGTTGTTGTCATGACGGCGCGCGTCAGCCGCTTCGGCGCGGCCGCCTACGACCTCTCCCCCGAGCAGATCTTCAGCGACTACGAGCAAACCCTGTTCACACGCGCGGTCGCTGTCGCGGAAAGCTTCGGCAAGAAAGTTTCGCTTCTGGTGGTTCCGGCGGGCGATGTCTGGGCCGCCATCGTGCAAACAGCGATTAACCTCGAGTCCTCCGTTGTGGTCACCGGCGTTTCCAGCAAAATGAATCCGCCGGAGCAGGCCTTCAATCTCGGCGTTGCATGGGAAGCTCTGTCGGAGCCCAAGCGGCAATTCGTTTTCCAGGTGGTTTCGTCGGACGCGCACGTCGATACGTTCCGCATCGGCCCGCATTCACCCAGCATGAAAGACGAGGACGTTCTCCTGTTGCATCGTTTGTGGCTGAATATTACTCGCGAGCCCGGCCTCGATAAGTTGCATCACCACGAGATACTGCGCGAAGCTCTCACCCGTTTTGCGCGCGACTACGGCGCGCGTGACCGGGGGGACATCCTGAAGGAATTGCGCCGCTTGAATGCCGCCGATGAGGCTCAAGAGGCAGGCAGTGCTGGCGATCCGCCGTCCTCGCCACTCGTGCGCAAAGAAAGCGACGACGGGCCGCCGGATGACCGCCCTTCCTGATCTCTATCTCTGCCGTTTCTATCTGAGTTTTGGCGAGTCCGCGTCGGCAGCCTTCTGATTGTCGGCGTGAATTGCACCGTCTTCCTCGGCGTAAAACGAACGATGGTCAGCATCCATTTTCTTGGGCGTCAGGGTCAGCACAAAACCCTCGTCGTCTTTCCCCTTGTGCGAACGGAACGAGACCGTGTAATCTCCGCGATCTTTTGTGCCCGCCATGCGCTTGGTGAACGAACCGGTACCGGCAAGCGCGCTCAAAGATTCGGCATATTTGCCGTGCCGCTTCTGGTAGGTATGTTGCGCGCGCAGCACGACGCGCATGTAACCAAGCGCCTGCGCTTCCGACTCCGAGTGGGCCGGATCTCCCGGAAATTTCGGCTGATAAGTCCCGCCGGACGCCGATGAAACCTGCCCCCAAACGCTCAACGGGGCCGAAGTTACTAACATCCCCATGGCTAAAAGTCCCGCACAAAATCGCTGTCTTCGCCGTGTCTTCATGCCAATCCCTCCTCGAGCCTGCCTTTCCCGGGTTACCGGCGTAATTGGATGCGCCGTCCAATCGTTTCAATTCCCAACTAAATCAGGCAAGCTTGAACAGGATGCAATCCTAACAGGGAAACTTGATGAAACCTGCTGTCGCAAAAAAACCTACTATTCGTGTAGCCGTCGTCGAGAGTGATCCGCTGCGCTTTGTTGGCTTCCGGGCCCTCTTTGATTCTGAGCCAGATCTGGAACTCGTCTCTGCCGCACTGCCCGATCTTGGGCAGCTGACGACCATCGATCTGGTCCTCCTCGGCAACCGCAATGGGCAAAATCTCTACGACATTATGGCGAGCATGAAGGCTGTACGCCCCGACCTCCGCATCCTGGTCACAGGTTCCGGCATGGACGATGAGAGCGTCCTGAAGGCGATTGCAGCTGGCGCCAAGGGTTATGTCGACGAAGCAGCTTCGCCAGCCGAGTTTATCCAGGCTCTTCGCATCGTGCATCAAGGCTCGGTTTGGGCGCCCCGGCGGGTGCTGTCGACGTTCATCGAGCGCGTGAGCGCTTCGCCTGGCCGAATCTTCCCGGCGGGCCGCGTCACTTTCACCGACCGTGAAAAAGAAGTTCTTGAGATGCTGGTCGCAGGCCGTTCGAATAAAGAAATCGGCTCGGCGCTCGGCATTGAAGAACGCACCGTCAAGGCCCACGTAGCGAAACTGATGCGCAAAGTGGGAGTCCAGAACCGGATTGCACTGTCCGTGCATGCGATCACACACTCCCTGGTGACGGCAAAATAAGCCCTTGTGAACACGGCATCCCGTCCGCCGCGGTAGGCCATTCTTAGGTCTCGGTTCTCAGTTTTCAGTTTTCAGTTTTCGGTCTCGGTTCCAGAAAAGCCAAACTCCCAGCGTTTAATGCTGTTCTTTGACTGGTAACTGAGAACTTCCTCCGGTTACTACCGGACAATGACCTTGGTTATCTTGTTCGATTTCCTGACCTGCTCCATACTCGCTTCACCTACCACAGAACCTGGGAGACGGGGTTGGAAACGGAGATTAGGGTCGCCGAGTCCAGCCCCGATTTTTTTGTCTTTTTTCGCAGGTACCGATTCAGTCTACTAACCCCTTCACCCCACCGCGCATCTATATCATTTAGAATCAGGGACAATCGATTCAAAAACTCTGATCTCCCAAGTGAGGCATCATGCGAAGTCTCCTCGCGGTTTTGCTGTTGGTTGCTGTTCTGACACCCTTTGTTTCCGCCGACGAAGATACCAAGAGTGAATCTGGCGGCAAGGCTTCCGGCCGCGTCGAGGCCGCCGGGACCGTGCTTGACGAAATCCAGAATGCCCCGGATCAACGCATCCCGGAAGAGATTCTTAGCTCCGCCGATTGCGTCGCCGTGGTGCCGTCGCTTCTCAATGGAGGATTCGTCTTCGGCGGCCGCTACGGCAGAGGCGTGGCCAGTTGCCGCACCGAAAAGGGCTGGAGCGCCCCGGCTTTCTTCATGATTGGTGGCGGCAGTTTTGGCCTTCAGATCGGCGGCCAGGCTACCGACGTTGTCATGCTGATCATGAATAAGAATGGTATGGATAACCTGCTCTCCAGCAAGTTCAAGCTTGGCGGAGACGCCAGCGCCGCTGCCGGTCCGGTGGGACGCCATGCGGCCGCCGATACCGACTGGAAGATGCGTGCTCAGGTTCTGACGTATTCGCGGTCGCGCGGGCTGTTCGCGGGACTCGAACTGAATGGCGCCGTAATCAAGCAGGACAAGGACAGTACGCGGGAGTTCTACGGGCACATGGTGCCGTTCAAGACATCTCTCAAGGGCGAGATCGAAGCGCCCAAGTCCGCCTACCCGTTCCTGAACACGCTTGCAAAATGGGCTGTGTCCGCGGCGAAATAAGCGCTCGTTGAAGAGCTTGTCTGGAGAGGCTTTCTGTAGGGATGGGGCTTTTGCCCCGTCCATGCGGGACGAAGCCCCGAGGCCACACATTCCGTAACACGTAATATCATTCGCACCATGCCGCGAAAAAACATCCTCGACCTCCTCAAAGGGGGAGATCGCAGGTCCATTGGCCGCGCCGAGCAAGTGGCTGCGAGCGTATTAAAAAATCCTGGACTGTTTCGCGAGTTGATTGCCGGCTTGCGCTCCGAGGACACTCTGGTGCGTATGCGGGCCGGCGACGCTGCCGAGAAAGTATCTAGGACGACTCCTGGTCTGCTCCAGCCTCACAAGGATGAACTGCTCGCGCTGCTGGCTGAAACCGGGGAGCAAGAACTGCGCTGGCATTTAGCAGCCATGGTTCCGCGGCTTTCGCTGAACTCAAAAGAGCGTCAATACACGGCGTCTTTGCTGAACCGTTACCTGGAAGATCGAAGCTCGATCGTGAAGACCTCCGCGCTTCAAGGACTGGCTGACTTGGCCCATAGCGACGCCGCGATTCGAGCAGAGGCGATAAAGGCTCTGCGCAAGGCCGCACGGACTGGCACGCCCGCCATGAAGGCGCGCAGCCGCAAGCTGTTGCATCTCCTTGAACACACCGAGTGCGGCCGCCCGTGACCACCGGATTCCTCGGCTCCCACGAATTCGTCGGATGCTTTCTGCGGTGTTTGATGTACAGCGGGGGTCAGCGTCAGCGTTTACAATGGGTCCGCTATGATGCCCGAGCACGATAGGCGTGTTACCGGAGAGCGACGCCGCGCCCACACTGTCCGCAAAGCTGTCTTCCCTGCTGCCGGCCTCGGCACACGCTTTCTGCCGGCGACAAAAGCCCAGCCCAAGGAAATGCTGCCGCTGGTGGATAAGCCCATCATTCAGTATGGCGTCGAAGAGGCGCTGGCGGCGGGATGCGACCAGATCATCATTATTACAGGACGCGGCAAGAGCGCTATCGAAGATCACTTTGACACCAGCTACGAACTGGAAAAAATGCTGGAAGAGAAGGGCAAACACGACCTGCTCAAGATCGTGCGCCAGATCTCCGACATGATCTACGTCTCCTACGTTCGCCAGAAAGAAGCGCTAGGCCTTGGCCACGCCGTGCTGACTGCGCGCGAACTCGTCGGCAATGAACCGTTCGCTGCGCTGCTCGCGGACGACGTGATCGACGCCAAGGTGCCCGTGCTCAAGCAGCTCATGGATGTTTTCGACGAGAAGCATCGCTCCGTGATTGCGATTCAGGCAATTGAGGGGCCGGCGATTTCTTCGTACGGCGTCATCAAGGCAAAGGCGGTGGACGGTTCCGGCGGCAAGCTGTTTGAAGTGCTCGATCTGGTCGAGAAGCCTGCGCTCGCCGACGCGCCTTCGAACCTAGCCGTCATTGGCCGCTACATCCTGACTCCTACAGTTTTCGAAACGCTCTCTGACATCAAGCCCGGTGCGGGCGGCGAGCTACAGCTAACCGACGGACTGCGGGCGCTGCTCAAGCGCGAGAAAATGTATGCGTACCTTTATGAAGGCCGCCGGCACGATACGGGCGACAAGCTCGGCTTCCTGAAGGCGACGGTGGAGTTTGCGTTGAAGCGGGATGACTTGGGCGGCGTGTTCCGCGAGTATTTGAAGGCGCTGAAGTTGTAGAGCGGCTGGTCGGGAGAGGGTATGAGCGTAATCGGGATTACGCGCCAATTGTCGAAAGTACTTACCAGTCCAATTGGTAGAACGTGTACCAATCCGGCTGCGTTACTACCATGATTTCCGCCGATTTAACGATTGCCGGCTCCTGGGCGTGGTGGTAGCGACACCCCTTTCCGGGTGGGTTATCAGTACACCCGTAAAGAACCCATTCCGCGTGCAGAAAATATAGGCCGGATGCAGTTTGTTTAACATTAACGAACGGAACGAGACGTACTGATCGCTGAATGATTTCGCCAGGCTTGAGGCGTATGTTGCTGTTGTCAAGGTCGCTCATTCCGCCCGCGCCGCCTCCGCTTGCCCTCAACGAGCCTACATGCACTCTGTAAAATCCGCTCCCGTCGAGGTGAACTGTGTCGGAGCCAACGTTTTTCAATGTCAGGAGAAAGGCACGACAGGAGAGCTTCTGTGCCGCCGCGTCAGCGCAATTCGGGCCACGAGGGAGGTTGCTATACGGGTCTTCCTGTAAGGTCAACGAGAAGTTGGTCGCCGGGGGCAGTAGCGGCGGAAATGGACTCCACGTGGAAGGCTTCCATTGAGCTAGCAGCGCACCCTGCGCCATACAGCCCCAAATCAGAATCGTGATTCCACGGCGGAGAACTCCTGCGTGCTGTTTGGCCATGTGTACACAGCTTACATCGGGAAGGACCTTAAACAAGGCGGATTGCGCGCCACGACACCTGATTCATCGGGAGTGAATGTCACTATCAGCGATCACGCTCAAAACCCGCCCCTAGGCATGCCCACTGGCGTGGGCCTCACTTGGTCAGACCGGCCCTGAGCTTCTCCGATTTCTCTTCCACGCCCTTAGCCAGCTTCTCCTTGTGCGCATCAAGCTTCTTAGCAACGGCAGCATCGGCGACGCCGATGATCTGCGCAGCTAGAATCCCAGCATTCGTCGCACCGGGCTTGCCAATTGCGACCGTTGCTACCGGAATCCCCGCCGGCATCTGCACGATTGCCAGCAGCGAGTCCATCCCTTGCAAAGAGGTCGATGGAATGGGCACGCCGATCACAGGCAAAGTCGTGTGGGCGGCGATCACTCCAGCCAGATGCGCAGCTCCGCCGGCTCCGGCGATGATCACGCGGATGCCGCGGCTGGCGGCCTTTTTCGCGTAGTCGGCGGTGCGGTCGGGAGAGCGATGCGCCGAGGTAACATCAATCTCGTAGGCGATTCCAAATTCGTCGAGAGCCTTGCCGGCCTCGCGCATGATCTCCAGGTCGGAGTCGCTACCCATTACGATGGAAACTTGTGGCTTAGTCATAATTCTTTTTCACTTCACCTCTTCTTAAAATATTCACTTCAAGAATCCAACCCGCATTCCTCACACCTTACGACTCTTAATCAAGCCCCAAGGAGACCATCCCCGCTAACACCGCGAGGACAAAACACAGAGGCGAGTAAAGCTTTGTATCCCAATCGGCGAAAGCGGTTCCACGAACAGTCTTAAATACTCCGAACGTCCTGAAGTCGCCCATGGCCCGTAACAAAAACACGCCGCACAGGCACCACGAGCCGACACGAAAGAGAACCGAAAAACGGCCCGTGGCGAACAGATGAACTTGTCCGCAAGCAATTGCCGCGCCCATCACAAGCAGAAACGCCACCGCGAAAGTCGCTCCCCGGCCAGGATTAATAGTGCGGCGGCCTTCCACGGTCGGTATAGTTGCGGAAATTCCCCATTGCCCGCCCAGTGCCCAGTACACATGAAGAGCAGCCAGAAGCAACAAAACCGCGGCAAATACAAACGCGCAAATCAGTCGAATCGAGCGCACCGCACAGTATAAGCGTAGCTCGTCTTGAGATTGCCGCCCCTAAACTACCCCGCAGCCCAGACCCCACTCCGAGCCAATTCTGAAAACTCAATTTTTCTTCAGCGCTCTGGCCGCAATATCTTTCCGGTAGTGCGCGCCTTCAAAGCTTATTTTGCCACAGGCTTCGTAGGCGCGATCAACCGCCGTTTGCAGCTCCGCCGCACGCGCGGTTACGCCCAGCACGCGTCCGCCCGCAGTGTAGAAATCTCCGTCGCGCTTTGACGTTCCCGCATGAAAGACCTTCACGCCTTCCAGCTTTGCTGCCTCATTCAGCCCGGTCATCTTCTTCCCCGACTCATACGCTCCGGGATATCCACCCGACGCCATCACCACACAGACGGCGGCATCGTCGGACCATTTGAAATCGCCGGGACTGGTGCGGCCGTCGATGGAGGCTTCCATGGCTTCGACGATATCGCTTTCGAGGCGCATCAGGATGGGCTGCGTTTCCGGATCGCCGAAGCGGCAATTGAATTCGAGCACCATGGGGCCGCGCGCGGTCATCATCAATCCACAGTAGAGCACTCCTTTGTATTCGGCGCCTTCGGCCTTCATTCCGGCGACGACGGGCCGCGCGATGTGCGCCACCAGCCAGTCGCGCATCTGGTCGTCGATGATTGTCTTCGTGGTGTAAGCACCCATGCCGCCAGTGTTGGGGCCAGTATCGCCATCACCCACGCGCTTGTGATCCTGCGCCGCCACCAGCGGAGCAATGCGCTCGCCGTCGCTCACCACCAAAAATGAAAGTTCGTCGCCTTGCAGAAACTCTTCCAGCACCACGCGCGCACCGGCCTCGCCCAACATGCGGCCGCTAAGCATTTCGTTGGCGATGGTGGCGGCCTCGTCTTTGCTGGCGGCGATGACCACGCCTTTGCCAGCCGCGATCCCGTCGGCTTTGACCACAATCGGGGTCGAGAAGTGCGGCAGCGCGTCGCGCACCTCGTCAGAGGAATTGCAGATGGCATAGTGAGCAGTCGGGATGTGATGGCGCTGGAGAAATTCCTTGGCGAAACCTTTGCTGGTTTCGAGCTGCGCAGCTGCTTGCGTGGGGCCAAACGTCCGCCAGCCACGGCGAGTGAACTCATCGACGATTCCGAGCATCAGCGGCAGCTCGGGCCCGACGACGGTCAGGTCGGGTTGAATTTGATTGGCGAGCGCGACCATCGAATCCAGGCTTTTTACATCGACGGCGACGCACTCGGCTTCTTCGGCGATGCCAGCATTGCCGGGAGCGCAATAGATTTTGCCGGCTCGTGGCGACTGGGCGAGCTTCCACGCCAGCGCGTGCTCGCGGCCTCCGCTGCCGATGACGAGAATTTTTGTGGACTCGGACATTTGGTGGACTTTCAAGGGTAGGGGCGAGCGGCGATCATGTCAACGGGAGGTTCGAGGTCGGAGGCTCGAGGTCGGACATTCGTGGTTTGAGATCTGAGGTCGGATTGCGGAGGTTGAAACCCGATCGCGCGACTTGCACAATCCTCCCGCGGCGGCGAAAGGGGCAACCTCTGCAATCTTAATTCGGACCTCTAGGCTTTTACCTCTTACCTCAGACCTCTCATCTCTAACCTCTGACCTCGAGATTAACCGTGCTTAACGTTCCGCCGTATAATGCGGTTTACGTGATTACTGTTTCCAAAGAGGACTACCTCAAGGCGATCCTAGAGGCTGAAGGCGAGGGCGAGACTGTGATCTCAGCCACGCTGGCTCACTGGCTAAAAGTTTCGCCGCCGGCGGTGACCATGGCCGTGCGGCGTCTAAAGAAAGACGGATTGGTTCGCGTGAATAACGATGGACGAGTCCGGCTCACCGCTGCCGGCCTCAGAATTGCGCGCAAGCTCACCGAGCGCCATCACCTGATTGAGCGCATGCTGACGGAGATCTTCGGGATGGAGTGGTATCAGGTGCACGATGAAGCCGAACGCTTAGAGCATGCGGTCTCTCCGGCGTTTGAAGCCCGGCTGATTGCGAAACTGGGGCGAGGGCAGCCTTGTCCGCATGGAAACTTGAGCGAATTGGAAAGTCCGTCGAGCCGGCGGCGGCGCGGACTGGTTCTACTCTGCGAGGCGGAAACCGGACAGAGTTATGCGGTGAGCGGAATCTACGAACGCGACCGGCATCTGCTGGAGTTTCTGGAGGCTCGCGGCATCCGTCCGGGAGCCCGGCTGAGCCTGATTGAGTGCAATTACGACAAGACTTTTTCCATCAAGACGGCAGCGGGCGCCGTGGTTCTGGGACGCTCCGCGGCCGAGCGAATTTGGATTTCGCGTTTGCCCTCCCGCTCCGTATAATTAACCACGGTTAACGAAACTGTGTGTATGCTAGTTGACGTGGAGTGATTCTGAAGCCAACGATCAAGGCAAACGAACGGGATGCGATGCCAGCTATCAACGGCACCGCCGCGGCGGAGACCGCCGGCGCTGCGCGAACGACCGCAGCGGCACCCTCAGCGAAGACCGGCCATGTGTCGCTTGAGGGTGTGCACAACACCATAGAGGTTCCGCATCATCAGGCCGGATTCTGGCAGCAATGGCGCGCATTCGTCGGGCCGGCCATCCTGGTCAGCGTCGGCTACATGGACCCAGGAAACTGGGGCACAGATCTTCAGGGCGGCGCTCAATATAAATACGGACTCTTGTGGGTAGTCGGCCTCGCCAGTCTGATCGCGATTTTCATGCAGGTGATTTCCGCCCGGCTCGGCGTGGTTACCGGCAAAGATCTGGCGCAATGCTGCCGCGACTGGTATCCGGAATGGACACGCTGGCCCAACTGGCTGATGAGCGAACTGGCCATCGGGGCCTGCGATCTGGCGGAGGTGCTGGGCAGCGCGGTCGCGCTCAATCTGCTCTTTCACATTCCGCTGCTGTGGGCCGTCATCATTACCGGCCTGGATGTGCTCCTCCTGCTCGCCTTGCAAGGCTTCGGCATGCGCACCATTGAGGCCTTAGTGCTGCTGCTCATCGTCACGATTGGCGTTTGTTATTTCATTGAGATTTTCATTCTCCCCGCGACGCAGCCAAACTTTCTGGAAATGGGACGCGCCTTACTTCTGCCGAGCTTGCGGCATGCGGGAATGATCTACATCGCGATCGGGATCATCGGTGCGACGGTGATGCCGCATAATTTGTATTTGCACTCGGCGCTGGTGCAGAGCCGGCAACTACAGAAAGATGAGCCTTCCATACGGCGCGCGATCCAATTCAACACCATCGATTCGATTGTGGCGCTGACCATCGCGTTTTTCGTGAATGCGGCGATTCTGGTGCTGGCGGCGACGGTGTTCTTCGGCAAACATAGTGTAACTGTGATTAGCGGGCAGGTGGTCACGTTCAGCGCGAACAGCGATTGGATACGCGTCGCCTACCTGACGCTTGCGCCTCTGCTGGGGACGGCCGCTGCCAGCACGTTGTTTGCAGTGGCTCTGCTGGCCAGCGGGCAAAGCAGCACCATCACCGGGACGCTCGCTGGACAAGTCGTGATGGAAGGATTCATGCACTGGCGGATCAAGCCGTGGGTGCGGCGGCTGATCACGCGCACATTGGCGATTCTGCCGGCCGTCCTCATTATTGGGCTGCGGGGCGAGAGCAGCGTGACCGATCTGCTGACCCTGAGCCAGGTGGTGCTAGCGTTACAGCTGCCGTTTGCCATGTTTCCTCTGCTGCATTTCACTAGTTCGCGCGCGAGGATGGGGCGCTGGAAAAATGGAGCGTTTCTTCTGGCTGCCGGGTGGGCGAGTGCTATTCTGATCACCGCCATGGACGTCTACGGCCTGCCGGATTCGATTCGGGCGGCGTGGCAGGTTGTGGTTGGCGGGTAATGCTGTGTGAGACCGTCGCTCGTATTCAAGACTGGACCCCTATGTATGACACGATTCTGGTGACACTCGATGGAACGGCTACGGACCGGGCCATCATCGAGCACATTAAGCAGCTCGCAAAGCTCGCGCACAGCCGGTTGGTGCTGTTGCATGTGGCCGATGGATGGGCCGCCAGAACGTATGGCAGGGATGCCGTAAGTCCCGAAATCTCCGAAGACACCGCCTATCTTGCGAAAGTCCGGGCTGAGTTTCAGGCCGTGGGCATTACAACCGAAGCGGAGCTGGCATACGGCGAGCCGGCGAACGAGATCATCAAGTGGGTGAAACAGAAAGGTTGCGATCTCGTCGCCATGAGCACTCACGGGCACCGCTTGCTGGCCGACATATTTCTAGGCGCGACGGCCACGCGAGTGCGGCACAACATCAGCGCACCAGTTTTGCTTCTTCGGGCGAAGTGAGCGCGGCCGACACACTTTCTCATCTAAAGGAATAAACTGGGAGTTCCGGACTGTGATCGCAATCACAGCCTCCGGTGTTCATTCTGATGCAATATTTACGATTTATCATTTGTTAAGAATAGTGTTCAGAAAGGCCATCATGTCCACCAACAGTTTCGGCGCCCGCTCAACCTTGAAAGCCGGTAACAAGGAGTACGAACTTTACCGGATCGACGCTCTCGACAAGCAGGGAATCTCGACCAAGCACCTGCCCTTCTCGCTGCGCATTCTGCTCGAAAACCTGCTCCGCACTGAAGACGGACGCAATGTGACGCCGGAGGAAATTCGCGCCCTAGCCGCGTGGAACAAGAATTCGAAGCCAGAGAAGGAAATCGCTTTCACTCCGAGCCGCGTTCTGCTCCAGGATTTCACCGGCGTGCCCGCAGTGGTTGACTTGGCCGCCATGCGAGACGCCATGAAACGGTTGGGCGGCGACGCGACGCTGATCAATCCTCTGCAACCGGCTGAACTGGTGATCGATCACTCGGTGCAGGTAGATGAATTCGGTTCGCCCACCGCTCTGGATATGAATTCTCTGCTCGAATTCCAGCGCAACAAAGAGCGCTACGCGTTCCTGCGCTGGGGCCAGACTGGTTTTCGCAATCTTGCGATCGTGCCGCCGGACACCGGCATTGTGCACCAGGTCAATTTGGAATATTTGGCACGCGTGGTTTTTGTGCATGAGCAAGGCGGCAAGCGCACCGCTTATCCCGACACGCTGGTCGGCACCGATTCTCATACGACCATGGTGAATGGGCTCGGCGTGCTGGGTTGGGGCGTCGGCGGAATTGAAGCCGAGGCGGCCATGCTGGGCCAGCCGGTCTCCATGCTGATCCCGCTGGTGGTTGGCGTGAAGCTGAGCGGGCGTCTCCGCGAAGGCGCGACGGCTACCGACCTTGTTCTCACGATTACCGAAATGCTGCGCAAGCATGGCGTGGTTGGGAAGTTCGTCGAGTATTTTGGTCCGGGGTTGCAGGATCTGCCGCTGGCGGATCGTGCCACTATCGCAAATATGGCTCCGGAATACGGCGCGACCTGCGGCATCTTCCCGATTGATAAAGAGACCCTGCGCTATCTGAAACTCACCGGCCGCAGCGACGAACTGATTGCGCTGGTGGAAGCTTACGCGCGCGAGCAGGGACTGTTTCACGATGCCAAGACTCCTGTAGCCGAGTATTCCGAGTTGCTCAGCCTGGATCTTTCGACGGTCGAGCCGAGCCTTGCCGGACCGAAGCGCCCGCAGGATCGCGTGGTGCTCTCGAAGGCGGGCGAGTCATTCACGCAAGCCTTGCCTCTGTTAATTAAGCCGCCAAAAACCGGAAATGCCTCGGCGGGAGCAGGGTCGAGCCTTGCCTTCGCAGTGAACACCAGGCGCTGGGAGGGAGAAGGCGGCAACCCCGCCGCTGTGGGAGTGGAAGATCCGAATGTGCATGAACATGTGCCGGCGGCTTCGGCCAAGGCAATCAAACACGGCAGCGTGGTCATCGCGGCCATCACTTCGTGCACGAACACGTCGAATCCATCGGTGCTGATTGCGGCCGGCTTGCTGGCGAAGAAGGCGGTGGAAAAAGGCTTGACAGTCCCTGCGTGGGTGAAGACTTCGCTAGCGCCGGGTTCGAAGGTTGTGAGGGACTATCTGGATAAGGCCGGGTTATCGCCTTACCTCGACAAACTCAAGTTCCACATTGTTGGCTACGGATGCACGACTTGTATCGGCAACTCGGGGCCGCTGCCCGCGGAAGTATCAAAAGAAATCGAAGAGAAGAATCTGGTCGTCGCCTCCGTGCTTTCGGGCAATAGAAACTTTGAAGGCCGCATTAATTCCGAGGTTCGCGCCAATTATCTGATGTCGCCGCCGCTGGTGGTCGCATTCGCGCTGGCGGGCCGAATCGACATTGATCTGCGCAAAGAGCCCATCGGTAAGGGCAAGGACGGCCAAGCGGTCTATCTTGTCGATATTTGGCCCGCACAATCGGAAATCGAGCAGGCAATGGCGGGCGCGATTTCGTCGGAAATGTTCCGCAAGAGCTATGCCGAGGTTTATTCCGGCGACGAACGCTGGCAATCGCTCGCGATTCCAAAGGGCGAAACCTACACGTGGGAGAAAGATTCCACTTACATTCGCCAGGCGCCGTACTTTGACGACATGGCGTTGAAGCCGTCGCCGGTCGAGGACATCAAGGGAGCGCGTGTGCTCGCTGTGCTCGGCGATAGCGTTACCACCGACCACATTTCCCCGGCGGGCTCAATTAAGAAGGACGGTCCGGCGGGAAAATATCTGATCGCGCATGGCGTGCAGCTTGGGGATTTCAATTCTTTCGGATCGCGGCGCGGCAATCATGAAGTGATGGTGCGCGGCACGTTCGCCAATGTGCGCCTACGCAACAAGATGGTTACAACCGAAGGCGGATACACACGCCACCTGCCCGACGGCACGGAAATGTCTATCTTCGATGCGTCCGAGAAATATCAGACAGAAAAAGTCCCGCTGGTCATTCTCGCCGGAAAAGAATACGGTTCGGGCTCGTCGCGCGATTGGGCCGCCAAAGGCCCGCGGCTGCTCGGAGTTCGCGCGGTGATCGCGGAGAGTTTCGAGCGCATCCACCGCTCCAACCTGGTGGGCATGGGAATTCTCCCTCTACAGTTCCTGCCAGGAGAAAACGCGGAGTCCCTCGGGCTAACCGGCCATGAAGTTTTTGAGATCGCCGGCATCAGCGACGTAGTTGAGAAATTTGCCTCCGGCCGCAAGATCACAGTGCGAGTGCACGGCGGCAAGGTCAGCGAATTCCAGGCGATTGTGAGAATTGATACGCCGCAGGAGGCGCTCTACTACGCCAACGGTGGCATTCTGCAATACGTGCTGCGCCAGTTATTGGCGGGAAAAGAGCAGCCGGAAGCGGTGACGGCGTAAAGAAACTCCGATCACGCGGGAATCTACGCGCGGCATCGCTCTAAGGTTGGAGTCTTCGCGGGCGAGGGCGCCCGCGCCACACAGGTCTCCGTGCTAATCTCGAACTCCTGTGCCGAACCCGAATCTCTATCTGCCCGCTGCTTATAGCCTGAGCGCCGTTGGCGCGTGGGGAGCGAGCGACTTTCTTGGCGGCCTCGGCGCGCGGCGGGCCAACGCATTTCTGTTCACGTCGCTCGTACACCTAAGCGGCATGGTGCTCGCGGCTGCGCTTGCATTCGCCATCGGATTGCCATTCCCCGCATTTGAAAGCGTGCGCTGGGCGCTTGCCGCCGGAACCTTCGGAGGCTTGGCGCTGGCGCTTTTCTATCGCGCACTCGCCACCGGAAAAATGGGCTTGGTCGCGCCCGTGGCCGCAGTCCTTGGCGCGGCGATTCCGACTCTCGTGACCGCTTTTCGTGAAGGCTTCCCCAGTTGGCGGCACATCGCCGGTTTCTTTCTGGCTGGAGTCGGAGTGTGGCTTATCTCGCGCAGCGAGGCTGGTCCGATAGCTCCGGGTTCGACGAACAACCTCACCAAGGAAGAATCTGCAGGCCATCCCGAAGGCCTGGGTTTGGCTATGCTGGCCGGCTGTGGCTTCGCGGGGTTCTATCTGTGCATTCACCAGGCGGGCAACGGGTCGGCACTTTGGCTCGCAGTTTACTCCCGAAGCGCGGCACTCGTGGTCACGGTGGCGATCGTCGCTTTCGGCGGCCTTCTGCGCGCGCTGCCGCGACCGGTTGTTGGCATTGCCGTTATTGCCGGAGTTCTCGATATCACTGGAAGTACGGTGTTCGTCGTGGCCTCACAAATCGGGCGACTGGATTCGGCAGTCGTCTTGAGTTCGCTCTATCCAGCGGTAACGGTGGTGCTCGCGCGCATCTTTCTGCACGAACATTTCAGCCGGACACGGACTCTTGGGATGCTTGCCGCGCTGGTTGCCGTTCCCATGATTGCGGGTTGAATGCAGGTCAGAAAGAGGTGAGAGGTCAGAGGTCAGAGGTGCGATTGCGAAGGTTAGCCCATATCGTTTTCTGGCCTCTGCACGAGGACAAACCGGGAACAAAAGTCGAGCGGGCGGCGTATCATTTCGTGAGGGCTCGGGACCGATGCGAACGCTGAAAATCACTTTGATTGCGACACTGATTGCAACCGCCGTCAGTTTTTGGGCTTCCGGGCTTGGGCTGACGCACAAGATGTGGCCGGAGCATCCGCAGCTTGCCGGATTCTTTCTTACTCTTGTAACGTGCATTGTGGTGCAGTTGGTATGGCCGGAAGAATGGCTCGGCGGACCACGCAAATAAGAGTGACTGCCAGACGGCGAACTTCTGCGGTTCGGACGTAATCGAATGTCGCGTGATTGGCAGATCCTCAGTCCCTTCCAGGGTGCGGATCTGGCTGAGATTTTCGCGGGCGGGGGCGCCCGCGCCACACTTTTCGGCCCGGCCACGTTTTCGCCAGCACCACTTTTTCGCTCGGGCCGCGCTGTTAAGTTTTAGAATGTCCTGACATCGTGGAGCATTCTGATGAAAACTCTTCTGCTATTTCTTGTCGCCGGTCTCTCTGTATCCGCATTGGCCGCCGATGGCAAGTCCGTCTCGTATAAGTCTGGCGACGAAACCGTTAACGCTATGCTCTACACGCCGGCGGGCAAAGGGCCGTTCCCTGCCCTGATTGTGATTCACGAATTTTGGGGACTCAACGATTGGGTAAAGGACCAGGCCTCGAAGCTCGCCGATCAGGGCTATGCGGCGCTGGCAATCGATCTCTATCGCGGCAAAGTTGCCGACACACCGGACATGGGTCACGAATTGATGCGCGGCGTTCCTCCGGATCGTGCGAGCCGCGACTTGAAGGCGGCTTACAGCTTTCTGTCGTCGCAGCCCAATGTGAAGAAGGATCGAATCGGGTCGATTGGCTGGTGCATGGGCGGCGGGTATTCGCTGGATGCGGCAATCGCTGAACCTGGACTGGCCGCTACGGTGATCAACTACGGTCATCTTTCCACCGATCCTGCCGAGATGAAAAAGATACAAGCGCCAATCCTGGGTCTTTTCGGCGGGCAGGACCGCGGCATCACGCCCGACGACGTAAAAAAGTTTCAGGCGGCAATGGAGAAACTTGGCAAGAAGATCGATGTAAAAATCTATCCTGATGCCGGCCACGCCTTTGAAAACGACACCAACAAACAAGCATACCGAGCCGAAGATGCGGCCGATGCATGGAAGCGCACGATTGCATTTCTCGCAAGCAATTTGAAAAAGTGATTCAAAGCCGACTGGCGCGGGGTCTCGCGCGAGCGCGATTCATGCGCCATTTACGGATTCCGGAATTTCCACTTGCCAGATGATGCCACTCTGGTTACTATGCAGCCAGCTTTTTTCATTTCCTATCGTGCGCTATGAACATTGGTGAGACCATCCGGAATTATCGCCTGCAACGGAGCATGTCGCAGGGAGACATCGAGAAACGTACTGGCCTGTTGCGCTGCTACCTGTCGCGCGTGGAGAACGGGCACACCATCCCGTCACTGGATACGCTGGCAAAAATTGCCTCGGCGATGGACCTGCCGCTGTCGCAGTTCTTCGCCGATGGTAATTCGAATGGCCACCATAAGGGGCTTCCGCAGCTCTCTGACGATGAAGTTCGCTTCCTCAGTCAAATGCGCCGGTACTCTGTCAACCTCAATGACAGCGACCGCAAGCTGGTGCTGGCCATGGTGAAAAAGATGGCGGCGAGCGCGAAGTAGGCTTTCGGCTGAGGGCTCTGGCTTTACGGTAAAGGCTTGCGGCCTCCTCTTGTTCCTTGAGTTTTTGCACATTCAGCTCTTGGACCTTCTTGGTCTGTCATGATTTAGCCTTACGTTCATTTCCTTCGCGCCAGGAGCCGAAAGCCCAGGGCCCAGAGCCCAATTCCAGTGACTTTCGTACATGCCTGCCATGGTCCGCAGGCACCTGCCAATGTTGACCTTTCGCCGCTAAGCTACAGGCTGGGGAGTTCCCTGTGACGATTGATGAAGAACTGGATTTGCTGGATCAGATGTTGCGGAGGCTGAAGATCGAGTACGAAATTTTCTTCAATAATCCCGCGAAACGGCCCCCCACCGATATCGAGTGGAAAGTGTTGAGCCTGATCCGTAAATTCAGCGATGGCTCGCGGATGAAGTTCGCGCAGCGTTACCGCTACAACGAAATGGCTCAGCGCTATGCGATCCAGAGCGATCTCTGGCGCAAGAAGACGCGGATTCGGGAAGAGGGCTATCGCGCGCCGCACGAAGCGGCGCTTTCGGTGCAGGGCGTGCGCGCAAGCGCAGAGCGCGATGCGAAATTCCCCACGGCTTACGGCCTTACGCGAAAGGGTGAGACCGCAGCAACCGCAGACGGCCCGGACGGCGAAGCAGAGGCTGCCGAGGCGGGGGCATTCTCGGTGCAGGTTTCGGGGTCGGTAACCGAGCGCGAGAAAGTGGCCGCGCTCTACAAAGCGCTTGCTGAGGCCAAGGCAAAGACGGGGGAAAAGACAACCGGCACCCTGAATTCCTTTGCTTCGTTCGTACAGAAAAAGACCTCTGAAATTCGGCGGGAACACGGGTGCAGTGCGGTGGAGTATTCGATCGAGATGCATGACGGGCAAGTCAGGCTGAAGGCCAAAGCGAAACAGTAGCCAGTTGCCTGTATCCAGTACTCTGCCGGTATCACGCAGCCTGAGATTAACCGCATCGTCCAATCTCTCCGCAGATATCCTTGGAACGAATCGATGCCTCCTATCCGCAACGGCTGGCCGAGTTGCGCTCGGCTTGGACGGGCGAGGTCGCCCGTCCCCACATCGGGCTGGATGGGCAAGGGCTGCCCGCCTTACACTAGATCTCCTGCTAGAATTTCCCTTCTCTAAATTTCATCCGCAACGAGGCATTCATGTCTAAGATTCAGCGCGCCATTCTTAGCGTCACCGACAAGACCGGACTGGTAGAGTTCGCCCGCAAACTGTCCGGCCTGGGAGTTGAACTGGTTTCCACCGGTGGGACGGCAAAGCTTCTGCGGGATTCGGGGATCGCCGTCAAAGATATTTCCGAACTGACCGGCTTCCCGGAAATGTTGGATGGGCGCGTGAAGACGCTGCATCCCAAAGTGCACGGCGGAATTCTCCACCGGCGCGAAGATGCCGGACATCGCGCGGCGGTCGCCGAGCACGGCATTCCGGCAATCGACATGGTGGTCGTCAATCTTTACGCCTTCGAAAAGACCGCCGCCAAGCCGGGCGTGCATTTTGAAGAAATCGTAGAGAACATAGATATTGGCGGCCCTTCGATGATCCGGTCGGCGGCAAAGAATTTTCAGGATGTAGCGGTGGTGACTTCTCCCGCCGATTACAACGCGATCGCGGAGGAGATGGCGCGCGCGGGCGGCGCGCTCTCAAAAGAAACGAAGTGGCGTCTGGCGCAGAAGGCTTTTGCTACGACTGCGGCCTATGACTCCGCAATTGCTTCAACCCTGGAGCGCATCAGCGCGGCGGACGGATTCAAGCTTGCGTCACCTGAAAATGGATCGCATGCTGCTTTCCCAGAGACATTGCGCCTTCGCTTTCATAAGCAAATGGATCTGCGCTACGGCGAGAATCCGCACCAGAAGGCGGCTATGTATGCCGACGATTCCGGTTCGGGCGTGGCCCATGGGAAGCAGATTCAGGGCAAGGAACTTTCCTACAACAACATTGTCGACCTGCAGGCGGCGTGGGATTTGGCACAGGAATTCGATGAACCGGTGTGCGCCATCATCAAGCACACCAATCCATGCGGGACGGCGACGGGCAAAACGCTGGCCGAGGCTTATGTACGCGCGCTGGAGTGCGACCCGGTATCGGCGTTTGGCGGAGTCATTGGAGTGAATCGTCCAATCGACGCGGCCGCAGCAACCGAAATGGCCAAGCTCTTTTTGGAGGTGATTGCCGCCCCTTCGTTTGAACCCGCCGCGAAAGAAGTGTTCGCCTCGAAGAAGAATCTGCGGCTGGTCGAAGTTCCTACCGGTCATCAAAGTTGGGTGCTCAAAAATATTTCCGGCGGCATGCTGCTGCAGGATGCCGATCTGCGCAAGCTGGCGGAGTCCGACTTGAAAGTGGTGACGAAACGCGCGCCGACCGCCGAAGAGAAGCGTGCTCTGCTGTTCGCATGGAAGGTTTGCAAACACGTCAAGTCGAATGCAATTCTGTATGCACGCGACGGCCAGAGCGTGGGTGTGGGCGCGGGGCAAATGAGCCGCGTCGATTCCTGCAAGATCGGCGCGATGAAGGCGCAGCTCCCGCTCAAAGGCACCGTGGCCGCGTCCGATGCGTTCTTTCCGTTTCCAGATGGAGTCGAGGAGATCGCCAAGGCGGGGGCTACGGCCATCATCCAGCCGGGCGGGTCGGTGCGGGACCAGGAAGTAATCGAGGCGGCGGACCGGTTAGGGCTGGCGATGATCTTTACAGGTGTGCGGCATTTCCGGCACTAATCCGACACTAATTGTGTGGAAGCCGGGCTTTGCCCCGCTTGGACGGGGCTGAGCCCGATTCTCGGAACCTCTTCCTACGAAAACCCGTCCTTCAAGCGCCCCGCCGCCCCTGTACTTCCGTCTCCGGAGGGCTCCATTGCTTTCTTCCCGCGCCAGACCCGGCCAAGGGTAGAATAGAAAAATCGGCAGGCAGCGATCCGGCATCCAAATAGCAAGCGTTCCTAAGAATGGGCGTTCGCGATCTTGCAGGGATGGTTCATGAATAAACAGTGCGGGCTTTTTGTTGTCCTTTTTGCTGGGTCCTTCTTGACGGCCCAGCAGGTAACCTCTTCCGCTTCGACGCCCGCAGGCGCCCAGGCGACCGACAGTTCGACAAGCCCATCCGCCACTAAGGGCAAAGCTCCGGACCGCGCCGCCGCCTACTATCATTTCGCGCTGGCCCACATGTACGAGGAACAGGTCTCCACGTATGGCCGCAGCGATCTCGCGAACAAGGCGATTGAAGAGTACCGCGCCGCCATCGATGCCGATCCAACCTCATCCTATTTGACCTCCGGTTTGGCCGAGTTATACGCCAAGACGGGACGCATTCGCGATGCCGTGATTGAGGCGCAGGACATCATCAAGCGCGATCCCAATAATCTGGAAGCGCGCCGCCTGCTGGGCAGAATCTATTTGCGCTCGCTTGGCGACATGCAGGCCGGCAATGGTTCGGACAGCGTTCTGAAATTGGCCATTGAACAGTATGAGCAGATTGTGCGCCTGGAACCCGACAGCATGGACGACCACCTGCTTCTGGGCCGGCTCTATCGGCTGAATAACGATCTGCAAAAGGCTGAAACCGAATTCAAGCTTGCCGTGAAGCTGCAGCCCGATTCCGAGGAGGCGATCACCACCCTCGCTTATCTCTACAACGAACTGGGAGACACATCACGCGCCACCGACGTGCTTAGCTCGGTGCCCGGCAACGAACGATCCGCCAAACTTTATTCGGCATTGGGATACACCTACGAGCAGCAGAAGCAATATAAAAACGCAGTCGAAGCGTATCGCCACGCCATCGAACTGGACCGCGACAATCTGGATGCGATCCGCGGGCTGGCCGAGAACCTGCTCAACGACGGGCAGACCGATGCCGCGCTTGAACAATACAAAGTAATCGCGGACGCGAATCCGGAAGACGCGCAGACCTACATTCGCATCGCTGAAATCTACCGCAAGCAGGGCAAGTTCGATCCCGCGCTCGAGAACCTGAAGAAAGCCGAATCGATGGTGCAGGATTCCATCGAAGTGCCCTACAACATCGCGTCAATTTATCAGGCGCAAGGGCGCTACGACGAAGCTGTGCCCATCATGAAGGACTTGCTCAAGAAGACAGAGAAGTCCGACGGCAACTACTCGGGAAGCGCGAAGAGCAATCGCGCGGTATTTCTGGAGCGGCTCGGCACCATCTACCGCGAGCAGGGAAATTACACGGCCGCCAATGAGACCTTCCGGCAGATGATCGCGCTGGGCAGTGACGAAAACATTGAGCGCGGCTATCAGCAGGTCATCGACACATGGCGTGAAGCAAAGGAATGGCAGAAAGCCACCGATGTCGCGAAGGAAGCCGTACAAAAGCTTCCCAACAACCGCGATCTGAAAATGGTGCTGGACGCGCAACAGGCCGATATGGGCGATGCCGACAAGGCGCTCGCCGATGTGCGTTCCATGCTCAAGGGCACCGACGAAGATCGGCAGATTTACATCACGCTGGCACAAATGAATACGCGGCTTCGCCGCTTCAGCGATGCCGAGCAGGCGCTCGACAAGGCGGAACAGCTCTCCACCAAGGAAGAGGACAAAGAGTACGTATGGTTCCTGCGCGGCTCGACCTTTGAGCGGCAAAAACGTTACACGGACGCCGAGACGCAGTTCAAGAAGGTGATTGCGGGCGATCCCGAGCACGCGTCGGCGCTCAACTATCTTGGCTACATGCTGGCGGATCAGAATACGCAGCTCGATGAGGCTCTTGGATACATCAAACACGCGGTCGATCTCGATCCGGCCAATGGAGCCTATCTTGATTCGCTTGGCTGGGCTTATTTCCGCCTGGGAAAATTTGACCTCGCGGAAGAAAATCTCCTGAAAGCGTCGCAGAAGATCAACACCGATCCCACGGTTCACGACCACCTTGGAGATCTCTACCAAAAAACGGGACGCCTAAAGCTTGCCGCCGCTAATTGGGAACGCGCTTTGACCGAGTGGAACCGCACGATTTCGTCGGAAGTGGATCCTGGCGACGTGGCGCGCGTGCAGAAAAAGCTCGATTCGGCCAAGATGAAACTGGCCAAAGAAGAGGGCGCGAAGCAGTAGAAGAGCTTTTCACCGCAGAGGACGCCGAGAAAACCCTTTTCTTGATTCCCTTTTTCCGTTCTATCCGAGGGGCCCGGCCAAGCCCTAAAGCTTTTCTCGGCGTCCTCTGCGTCTCGGCGGTGAATCAGTGCTGCTAAACTCTTCGCATGCTGGCCGACTATGCCGTGCGCGTAGAACAATCGCGCGGACGCCGCTATCCCGAGCCTCCGCACGCTTACCGCAACGACTTTCAGCGCGACCGCGACCGAGTCGTCCATGCGCGCGCGTTTCGCAGACTGGAAGCGAAGACGCAGGTTTTCACCCGGCGATATTCCGATCATTTCCGCAATCGCCTGACCCACACCATTGAAGTCGCGCAGATTTCGCGCACCATCGCGGCCCAATTAGGATTAAATACCGACTTGGTGGAGACGCTCGCGCTGGTGCACGATCTTGGCCATCCTCCGTTTGGCCATGCGGGAGAAAAGGCGCTGGATGCGGCCATGCGCGCGCAAGGATTTTCCTTCGATCACAATCTGCACGCACTGCGGCTGGTTGAAGATTTCGAACTGCGGTACGCGGCCTTTCGCGGGCTGAATCTGACGTTTGAAGTGCGGGAAGGCATTATCAAACATTCGCACGACTACTCCGCAGCCGAGCATCCAGAACTTGCCGAGTATCTTCTTGATCAGCGCCCACCGCTGGAAGCGCAGCTGATCGATCTAACCGATGAAATCGCATACGACACCGCCGATTTAGACGACGGCTGTGAGGCCCACTTGCTGGGGGTGGAGCAGATTGCCGAGAGCGTCGATATTTTCGGCCGCTGTTATGAGGAGGCGCGGAGGCTCTATCCAACGGCGCCGAACAAGCTGCAATTCAACGAGGCGCTGAAGCGGGTTTACGACCGCATGGTGAGCGATCTGATTACAAACACGCGGACCCGAGTGGCTGAGGCGGGAGTTCATTCAGCGGGGGCGCATTCGGCTGGGGTGCATTCTTTAGAAGCGATCCGGCGGCATCCCGAGCGCTTGGCGGCTTTCAGCCCAGAGGTCGAACAGGAGCGGCGTCAGCTTAAGGATTTTCTCTACCAGAAACTTTATTACAGTCCCGCGCTCGCAGGCGAGAAAGAGGATGCCGAGCGCATTGTGAGCGAACTGTTCGCGCACTGGATGCAAAAGCCCGACGACTTACCACGCAACTATCGCGAGAAAGCCGAGGGCGAACCATTGCCTCGCATTATTTGCGATTACATCGCGGGGATGACAGACCCGTTCATTTCGCAGCAGTATGAGAAGTATTGCGGGGAGTAACTGAGTCTGGCGGGCAAAGGCTGGGATTGCGAGCGCAATCGCGATGTTAATGGGTCCTTGGAGGGCAATTCGTTCTAAAGTCAATTGTCGCCTTTATCCTATGGTCGGCAGATTCTTTCGGAAATTTCCATTGGCTGAGGGCCTGTTCGACTGTCCCACGAAGCATGCGCGAGCCACTTTCGAATTGCGGGTCGATCACGCCACCGTTCGCGTCAACTTGGAAGGTAACGATCACGGCTCCTTCTACTCGTGCAAGTCTGGCAAGTGGGGGATATCCAGGCGGAAGGAATTTTTCCGGTTGAAACGGCTCGCTGTAGCGGAGCAGAACTTCAGGTACAGGTAATTGAGCCTGCGATGCACGGTACAAGTCAGAGGGCCGGTCTGGTGCGTCAACAAAAAGCTGGTCGTACTCCCCCGACGCTAGGGCTCTTGCAGTATCGGCGTTCAATACTTTCGCCCTGGTTGGCTCAGTCAAGCCGGCAATCACAGGTCGGTCCAGAACCCCATTGGGGAACGCCTTGTCCAACCGCGCAAGTAACCGCATCGTCAAAGACGTGTTCTCTGGTGTAGCAGCGTTCGGGTCAAACATATCCCTATCGAGGACATCGGCTCGTAGAATGCGTTCCTTTCCCTCACATTGAACATGCATGAAAATCTCTGCGCCGCTGAACACCAATCCCTGCTCGCGTCGCTTCAATTCCTTTTGCAACGCTCTATCGTCAATTGCACAGGGATTGAGGCCTTCCAGCACAACGCCAATCGGATCGGAAATAACGGACGCGGCCATTTCAACTGTTGGGTGTTCGAGGCAAGCGTCTCCAGCCGGAGCGAGTGTGAGTTTCTCAACCGTCGTACCCGTGGATGTTCCATGCGCTGAAATGATCTCGTAGAAGTCGTTCGGTGGGCCAACATCAATAAACGTGTGGAGGGCGATGAGAAATCGGTCAGGCGCTGTCGGAGGTGAAGAGCCGTCTTTGGCGAATGCTGCGCATCCCCAAAGGAGTGCAACCAGCAAGACTGCTGAACACTTCATAGCCGAATTGTAGTACTAGTCACGATTTCGGCGCAGTCATTTATTGCAATCAGGCGATTCCACTCTGTTAACCTCGCGCATCTACTTCCACGTGACGCGGTATATCACCCCTCCCGCATCGTCGCTCAAATACATTGAGCCATCCGCAGCGAAAGCAATGCCTACTGGCCTGCCCATCCAGTGGCCTTTCTTTGTTTCTCCCGGAGCCAGCCATCCGGTAATGAAATCCTGCGCTCCTCCGACGGGCTGGCTTTTGTCGTCGAGCTTCACGCGCACAACTTTGTAGCCGGTAGGAACGCTGCGATTCCATGAGCCGTGGAAGGCTACAAAAATATTATTGCGGTATTCGGGCGGAAACATCGTGTTCTCATAAAACGCCAGCCCCAGCGGCGCCGAGTGCGCCTGCATCTGTACTTTCGGTTCGATCACGTTCTTGCAGCGATCTGGCCCGAGCTTTGGATCGGCAGACTTGGCGAATTCGGAATCGAACACGCGGTCGCCGTAGCAATATGGCCAGCCGCCATCCACGCCGCCCTGGCCGAGGTCGTAAATCGTCTCCGGCGGCAGATCGTCACCCAGCCAGTCGCGGCCATTGACGGTGACCCAAACTGTGTCGGTCTTTGGATTCACCGCGAGGCCAACGGCATTGCGCAGGCCTTTTGCGAAAATCTTCTGGCTAGTGCCATCGGGATTGAATTCCATGACCGACGCGCGCCGCGGATCTTTCTCAATGCACACGTTGCAGCTTGATCCCGCCGAGATGTACATCTTGCCGCCGTGAAACAGAAGGCTGCGGGTGGAATGGCCTCCGCCGGTGGGCAGGTCGGCCAGTTTCTGCGGATTGCTAGCGTGCAAGTGAGCTTCGTCCCAGTCATAGCGCCGGATCTTGTCATTCTCGGCAACGTAGAGTTTGCCTTCGTAGAAAGCGATTCCGTGCGGTTCGTTCAGGCCGGCGAGGACTTCAACCACGCGGCTGGCCTTCCCGGTATGTTTTGGATCGGGCAGTGCGACTACTTTCCCTTCGCCCGATTCGCTGACCAGAAGCACTCCGCCGGGAGTGAAGGTGAGCATACGAGCGCTGTCGATATCGGTAGCGTAGACCGAGATATGGAAGCCTTCGGGCAGCTTGAGCTTCGTGAGATCGAAGGGAGTTTTTTCGGCGTAAAGGAACGTGGTTAGGAAGAGCGTCAGCAGCACAATCCGTTTCATGACTAGCAGATGATAGAACACTGCGGAGAGATGCACGTCTTGCTGGTCGCCTCCGCGACCCGAGGGCGGATCGCCCTCGGAACAGCCGGCAGGGTGCCAGGCGCTACGCACTGGTTTGCCACCCTGCCTTACGATCCCGCGGCTACCAGGTTGACTACGTCATAGAGTATCTGCGGCGCGCGGCGTAATTCCTCCACGCGCACGCGTTCGTCGTTGCCGTGCTCGGTAGACCCTTCTTCTTCCGTCGCCGTGTATGGAGTAAATCCGTACGCATGGATTCCGAGAGGACGATATCGTTGATTCTCCGTGTAGCCGCTGGTAATAAGAGGCGCGACGGGAGCATTTCCAAAATATGTGCGTGAAACCTGGCGAATCGCGCTATACAGAGCAGTATCCGTTGGTGACGAATTTGCGATGCGAAACTCGGGGGTCTCGGGCTCGACCGTGACGTGCGAATCGTTGATCACGCGGCGAATCGATTCCAGAAATGCTTTGGGATCGGCTCCCGGCAGCATACGCACATCCACATTGGCCCACGCTTCCGGCGGAATGACGTTCGTCTGTTTTGATCCGCCGAACATGGTGATCGAAATCGTGTCGCGCAAAAGAAAGTTCATCGATTCGTCGGCCGTAATCTGCTGCTGCATGCGCTTATCCTGAATCGCCTTTCGAATATCGAGGAACACGCGCGACCGTTCCGGAGGTTCATAAGGCGCCATGGTTTTGAAGAACTCATCCACCACAGGCAGCACGCGCATCGGCGGCTGATACTGCATAAGTCGATTGAGCGCGCGAATCAGTCGATTTGGCGCGGAATCTGGAATGGGCCGCGAACCATGGCCCGGACGTCCATGCGCGGTGATATGCAGCCAGAGCGGAGTTTTTTCTCCGACGTCCACGCCCACATAGCGCACCTTGCCATCTTCGAGCAGATTCTCGCCGCCTTCATTGATCAGGAATTCGGCATTGCGCAACAGGTCGCGCTTGTTGGCGATGAACCAGTCGGTGCCGGTGCCATCCGCCTCTTCGTCGGCAACCGCCAGAAAGATAATGTCACGGTCGAGCGCAACTTTTTCGCGCTTCAGCATGATCAACACGACCAACTGCGCCAGGCCTTCATTCTTCATGTCCTGAGCGCCGCGCCCATACATGGAACCGTTTACAACTCGCCCGCTGAACGGGGGAACAGTCCAGTTAGCGGCGTCGCTGGTAACCACGTCCATGTGATTGAGGAAAATCAGCGGACGGCGAGGATGCTCGGTCGTGTGCGGCAGCACCGCCCACAAGTCGGCGCGGTTGGGAGCATACTCGAAAACCTGGTTCTCGATTCCCTCCCGGTCAAGAATCTTCTTGAAAAATTGCGCCCCGCGCATCTCGTTCCCTGGAGGATTGGTCGTGTCAATCTGGAGGTACTGCTGCATCCATTCAACGGCCATGTCCGAATATTGCTTCATGCGCTCGGGAGGAATGCGCGCCGATGCCAGCGTTTCGGGTTTATTCTGCGCCGCAGTCAGTTGAACAAGAAAAAGGAAGAAGCAGCCAACCGCGATGCCGCAAGAAAGTCTTCCCTCCAGGTGCATGGAACTAGAATGGCTTTTCAAGTTTTTTGCCCCGAGCTTTCGGTTCGATTTTCAGTGCCCCATAAATTCGGGCATAAGCAGTTTTTATATCAGTTCCGGCCAAATTTACCGTGATGGACTTCCGCCTTCCGCCGCCGGTGCGCTACAATGTTTATGAAAATAAAGCACTTGGTCCTCTGTCTTCAGTTCTCGGATTTGGCATCCAAACTGTTTATATAAGGGTGACTTACAACGGCCCTGTTAACCGAGGCATCGTCGGCGTCAATGGATGTCTTCCCAGTTTGTGGGCTAAGCTAGATAGTGACGCAATCGAAAATGCGCAAAAAGCGCCCGGGATGGCCAATCGCCACTCCCCCACGGAGGAAGTTTCAATGAAGAATCGCATCGTCTTTGGTTTGCTGTTAAGCGTTGCACTGGCTCTGCCAGTCCTCGCGCAAGACAATTCCCAGAGTTCTACTTCGCAGACCCAAACCGCCCCGGCAACGGCAACTCCGGCGACCACCAAGGCCGATACGGCCACTGGCAAAGACCCCTTGCAGCCTGAAACACACGAAGGCTTCTGGGGACACATGAATCCATTTGCGCGCAAGAAGTATGTTGCGCGCCAAACCCAGCCGATTCGCGACCGCATCAACGAACTGGATGAGCTGACCGCGGCCAACAGCAAGCAGATTAAGGATGTGGATGCGCGCGCACAGCAGGGCATCCAGCTTGCTTCGACCAAGGCCGCTGAGGCCGACCAGCACGCGCTGGAAGCCAGCAACAAGGCCCAGACCGCGCAGCAGACCGCTGACCACGCCAGCACGCGCCTGAACACCGTCGAGCAAGTCGTGACCAACATCGATCAATATCAGCCCGCCACCCAGACGGAAATTTTGTTCAAGCCCGGACAGACCGTCCTGAGCAAGAATGCCAAGGCAGCGCTTGACGAAATGGCGACTCCGCTGAAGAGTCAGCGCGGCTACGTTGTCGAAGTGCAGGGCTTCTCTTCCGGCAACGGACAGATTGCGATTGCCAGCTCGACCAAGATGGCCGAGTCGGTCGTCCGCTACCTGGTTCTGAATAACGACATCCCGGTATACCGGATTTACCTTGTGGGCATGGGCAACGCACCACTGCCGGCTTCGGCTTCCGACGACTCGAAGCCGAAGAAACGGATTGCGGGCGGCCGCGTTGAAGTCAGCCTCCTTAAGAACAATCTGGAGCAGCTTGCTTCGAGCGACACGGCAAATCAGCAACAGAAATAGCTGGAATCACTCCCCCAAAGGCCTCCTGCGCAAGCGGGAGGCTTTTTTTGTTGCGCGGAATATCCTCCGGAGAATGCGCTCCACTCGGAGTGCAATTTACTCAAACCCAGCCGGTCACAGCCAGCAGATCGCCCAAGTCGCGTGCTATTCTTTGCTGGCATCGCCATGGAGACGCTATTTTGCTCTCGCACTTGTTCGCCCGCGGGACCCTTGTTCCTCGCGGCCAGCCCAAAGGGCCTGGTGCGGTTGGAGTTTGAAACGCGGGCGATGAAGATAGACTCGAAGGCAATCGAGTTGCGTGAGTCGAAGCAGGCGCTGGCTCCATACATTCGTGAGCTGAACGAATATTTTGCCGGCGAGCGCCGGGAGTTCACGATTCCTCTGGACCTGCGTGGCACGGATTTCCAGCTAGCCTGCTGGAAAGCACTGCTCGCGATCCCCTATGGCGAGACCCGTAGCTATGCTGACATCGCGCGAGCCATCGGGCATCCGCGAGCCTTCCGCGCGGTTGGCATGTCAAACAACCGGAATCCGGTCGCGATAATTGTCCCATGCCATCGCGTGATCGCGTCAGGCGGATCGCTGTGCGGCTATGGCGGCGGACTCGACATCAAGCAAAAGCTGCTCGATCTGGAGGCTGGGCAGATTCATTCCCTTTTCCCTCTGAGCATTGGCGCATGATCGGGCCCAGAGAACCTACAGAAATCCCGGGCGTAGTCGAACTCCGCGACTGGTTTGGATATTGGCCCGATTTCCACGACGCGGAAGTGATCAGTTTGCACTTGAATCGAAGGGGAAACTCATTTTTGCGTGTTCACACGTGGGACGCCACGAAAGAAGTAGATGAAAAGGGAAACTACGTGCAGACTAAACACGTTGTGGTCGAGTTCATCCTGGAGTCTGTTTCTGACCTGTCTCTGAATGAATTCAGCGGCCAGAACGTCATTTCCGGGCTCGGAATTGAAAAGACCGCCTCAGGTTTCCGTTTGGAATTGGGAGCGTGTTATGGCCTAGCCGGAACCATCGATGCCGAGAGGGTTTCCCTTCGAACCACGCCCGGTAAGCCATCGTGAGGAATCTTGAATCCAACCATTAAAGACTTAAGTCACGGCATTCGCGCGCGCAAGATCTCGCCCGCCGAACTGACTCGCGAATGCCTCGCCCGCATCGAGCGGCTCAATCCCAAGCTCAATGCGTTCATCACGGTTTTGGCCGACTCCGCGCTGGATCAGGCTCGGCGGGCCGAGCAGGAAATCTTTCGCGGCAAGTATCGCGGCCCGCTGCATGGAATTCCCATCGGGCTCAAGGACATCATCGATACGGCCGACGCACGCACCACCGCGGGCAGCGCGCTTTTCAAGAACCGCATACCCGCCGAGGATGCCGAGATTGTTCGCCGCCTGCGCCATGCCGGCGCTGTCATTTTAGGTAAGCAGAACCTGCACGAATTCGCCTATGGCGGCAGCTCGATGATCAGCTTCTTTGGAGAAGTCCATAACCCATGGGACATTTCGCGCATTGCCGGAGGCTCCTCGGGAGGTTCTGCCGCAAGCATCGCCGCCGGGCTTGGCTACGCCTCCGTTGGCACTGATACCGCGGGCTCTGTGCGGTTGCCCGCGTCTTATTGCGGAGTGGTTGGACTGAAGCCAACTTTCGGGCGAGTCAGCGTGCGCGGCGTGATTCCGCTGGCGTGGTCGTTCGATCACGTGGGCCCGATTACAAATTGCGTTTGCGACGCGGGCCTGATGCTGCAAGTGCTGGCGGGGCACAATCCAGACGACGCAACCACCGCCGACGTTCCGATCATCGACTATACGTGCGATCTAGATGAGTCCGTTCCTCCGTTGCGCGTCGGCATTCCGCGTGCGTTTTTCTTTGACGATCTCGACGCAGATGTGGCCGCAGCAGTCGAGAAGGCCATTTCTGTTTTTCGCGAAATGGGTTGCGAGATTCGCGACGAGATCCGGCTTGAGGTTTCCACCGACCGCACGCTTGCGAGCGCTGAATCGTACGCCTATCACAAAGAATTTGTAGCGCGCTCGCCTGAGCTTTATCAGCCGGCGACGCTTGCCAGAATCAAGTCGGGAGAAAATGTGGCCGAGGCCGATGTCGAGCGAGCCAAGCAGGAACTGGCCGCGATGCGCGAGACGATTCTAAAAGTGTTCGACGAAGTGGACGTGCTGCTAACGCCCACGGTGCCGATCCCTCCGCCATCAATCGCCGAGTTGAAACAAAGTCCCGATAAGCTCCGCCCCGCCGAACTGATCATGCTGCGAAATACGCGGCCTTTTAATGTGTGGGGAATCCCGGCCATTTCCCTGCCCTGCGGATTTACCAGAGACGGGATGCCGATCGGCCTGCAACTGGCGGGCGCTCCATGGAAGCCGGAACTTCTCCATCTAGCGAATGCGTATGAGCACGCGACGGAGTGGCACACGAAAACACCGAGTCTATCCGCAGCCACGTAGAGACGGACGCATTCGTCCGCCTGGTCAAGCTCTTCCAGAACGTCCATCCTCCGAATGTCATCCTGAGCGCAGTAATTCGGCTGGCGAAGCCGCCGAATTGCGCAGTCGAAGGACCCCGTGCAAGCGCGCGCCATGAGAGCCGTTGCAGGGAGTTCTCTCTGCAATCTCATCCCAACGGGCTTTTCGCATCGATGAAAAACCCGAGCGAAGAACCATCGTCCGCGGCGAGAATTCCCTGACGCCTTTCTCGTGGAACGGACGGACACGGGGTCCTTCGACTCCGCAGGCGGATTCGCATTCGCGAATCAGCCTTTTCGCTCAGGATGACAGGGCGGAGTATAAGAGCATCCATCACGATCCGCAAAGCAGGTTACTCCCATCGCTTGCCGTCGGAGATAACCCGGATTTTCTTCATTTTCCGCCCAACGCGCAGCACCATGACCTGATTAACCGGCACCATCACCACCGGCTCCCGTTTTATGTCTATGTTCTCGCCGTCGACGCTAACCAGGCTGACAGCCCCCTGTTTGTGCTTTCCAGCGGCCTCCGTGTTCGAGGTCGCAAGACCGGCCAAACGAACCAACTTGTCTATTCGAACGAAGTCCGTGTCCGCTGGCCGCTCGCTTCCCCCGATGACATGGGGCCTGAAGCCCCCAGTTCCCTGGAAGTGGGGAGTTACATCCGCCAGAGGGATCTCAACCAACTCTAGGTCCTCGAGCACCCCATCCTTCTGAAACTGCTTCGCCCAGTCCTCGCCCGCCTTTGCCGCCGCATCCGCCGAATGAAAATCCGCCACAATCGACCGCGCCAGCTCCTTCTTCAGCACCATAGGATGAGCCTTCCCGCCCGCCGCATCCTCTTTCATCTGTGCGATCTGCTCCGAGCGTACATCCGTCAGCAGTTCGTAGTAGCGCCACATCATGTCATCGGAGATCGACATGATCTTCCCGTACATTTCCAGCGGGGGCTCGTGAATCCCAATCGCGTTGCCCAGCGACTTCGACATTTTGTTGACGCCGTCCAGGCCTTCCAGAATCGGCGTGGTCAGCACCACCTGCGATTCCTGCCCATACGAGCGCTGCAGTTCGCGCCCCACCAGCAAATTGAATTTCTGATCCGTGCCGCCCAGTTCAACATCGGCCTCCAGCGCCACCGAGTCGTATCCTTGCGCCAGCGGATACAACAATTCATGCACAGCAATCGGCTTCTCTTCCTGAAAACGCTTATGAAAATCTTCGCGCTCCAGCATCTGCGAGACGGTGTACTTGGCGCACAGCCGTATGAAATCCTCGGCGGTGAATTTTGAAAACCAGCGGCTGTTGAAATCGACAACCGTTTTTTCGGGGCTAAGAATCCTGAATACCTGTGCCTTGTAAGTCTCGGCATTCTGCTCGATCTGCTCACGCGTCAGCGGAGGACGCGTCGCCGAGCGCCCAGTCGGGTCGCCAATCATACCAGTGAAATCGCCGATCAGAAAGATGACCGTGTGCCCGAGATCCTGAAAGTGTTTCAGCTTGCGCAGCAGAACCGTGTGCCCCAAATGCAGGTCGGGAGCGGTGGGATCGAATCCGGCTTTTACGCGGATCGGCTTGCCCGTCTTAAGCGAGCGTTCAAGTTTCGCGCGCAGTTCGGATTCTTTGACGATCTCCGCCGCGCCCTTTTTGATGTACGCCAGTTGTTCGTCAACCGGTGGGAAGTTTGCCATGTCGTAGTGATTATAGCGATAGGCAGCTTCGAGCCACGAGCTGCGAGCAAGCAGGACATACAGCCAGAGCGACAAAGTCAGTAGCAGGAGCATGCTCGAATCTAGCGGCTCGTAGCTAGCGTCTCGAATAGAAGCTCAACGCCGCATCGCCCTGCTCCAGCTTTCGATAACGCCGCAGTTGTCCGAACTCCGCTCCCGGATCGAACCGTTTCTCGTGCTCGGCAATCACCAACGCTTCGGTCGCGAGCACCTTCGACTCCGCCAGGGCCGTCAGCGTTTTTGCATACTCCTCGCGCAGGCGGTAGGGCGGATCGAGAAACACGAAATCCGCAACCACGCCGACGGCCTCCCATTGCCGCAGCGCCTTCGCAGTCTCGGCCTTCGCGATCACAAAGCCGCTCGTGATCCCCGTCGTAATCCCCGTCGTGATCCCCAAAGATTTCAAGTTCGCCGCAATCAAATCGGCGGCTGGTTTTGCCGCCTCCGCAAAATAAACTTTTGCCGCACCCCGGCTCAGCGCCTCTATGCCAACTGCCCCAGTCCCGGCGTAGAGATCTAGCCATGTTGTGCCTGCCAGGGCATCTGGATTGCCCCCACACAGCACGTTAAACAGCGTCTCCCGCAAGCGATCGGCCGTAGGGCGCACGTCCAATCCGGGCAACGACCGCAGCGGCCGGCTCCGATATTGACCTGCAATCACACGCATATTTTCGCTGGCGCGCTCCGTGACCTTCGATTCACTTTCTTCAGCAACCTCCGGTCTCCGCGCGGTGTCTAACAGATAGAATACTTGCTGGCGTGTCTATGCGGAATTGGTCCATCCCGGTCGGTCGTCTGTTCGGAATCGAAATCCGCATCCACCTTACCTTTTTGTTTCTGCTGGTATTCGTTTGGGGCACCGAAGCCACTGCGCAGGATGCAACCGCGGCGATCCGCGGACTTGGCCTGGTCGGCATTATTTTTGGCAGCGTCGTGCTGCACGAATTGGGTCACGCGCTTGTGGCACGGAATTCAGGCATGCAAGCCAAGGGCATTATCCTGCTACCCATCGGCGGCATTACGATTCTCGACGAGTCGCACGCCGTCCCCGATCCGCTCAACGCCTGGAAGCGCGATATCCGCATCGCCGTCGCCGGGCCGCTCGTCAATCTGGTCATTGCAGCAGTTGCGGCGCTTCTTCTGAGCGCTGCCATGCCCGGCCTCTCGCTGACTGCCAAGCCGTTGATGCATTCGAGCGCACTGCTGCGCAGCATCGTCTGGACCAACGTCTACCTTGGCCTCTTCAACCTGCTGCCCGCTTATCCCATGGATGGCGGCCGCGCGCTACGAGCCATATTTTCCCGCCGCGTTGACATGGTGCAAGCCACGCAGCGGGCCGTTCGCATTGGCAATGTTTTTTCCATCCTGTTCATGATGGTCGGCATCCTGATGGGCAACTGGTGGCTGGTGATGATGGGCCTGTTCCTGTTCTTTGGAGCCCAACTGGAAGAACGCTCCGCGGTGTTTCAATCCGTGCTGCAGAGTGTAAGGCTGGAGGAGGTCATGCTGACCGACTTCGCCACGCTCTCACCCGCCGATACGCTGGAAGATGCACTGGAAAAAGCTGTCCACACCTTGCAGGATGACTTCCCTGTCGTCCGCGGCAGCGACATGGTCGGCGTGATCTCGAAGCAGAAAATTCTGGAAGCCCTGCGCGCAGAGGGCAACGGCTATGTGCAAGCAGTAATGAGCCGGATCTTCGATGTAGCAGCAAAAGGCGAGTCGCTCGCCTCAGCTTTCCGCAAGCTCTCGGCGCGCAACCTGAGCATCATTCCGATTGTCGATGAGCAGCACCTGATCGGCATCGTGACCCTGCAAAACCTGATGCATTCGATGGCCCTGCTCGCCGAAAGCCGCAAACTGCGCCGCGAAGCGTTGGAGTCGTAGAACGTCAATTCGCCGTCAGCCGGCTTCTCCGCCTCAGGCGAATTGTCATCCTGAGCAAAGTGAGGCGTAGGCCGAACGTAGTCGAAGGATCTCTAGCTTATCGGAATTCAACGGGCTTCAGGGATGATCTGAGCGTCTGCGTATAACTCCTGCGCCGCTCGGACTGCGCTACCGTATTCGACCTTCCTGCCCGTGAGTTCGCCGAGCACATGCTCCAGCGCGGCCAGCACTCCAACCGTGTCGAGATAGTCGTAATACCCAATGTGGGCGATGCGGAATAGCTGCCCTTTCATCTCGGCCTGCCCATTCGCCACAACCGCGCCAAACTGATCGCGGAAGCGCTTGCAGATGGCGTTCGAATCAGCGCCCTCCGGCGCAGTCACAGCGGTAAGCGCGGCAGCGGGTGCGGTCGGGGAAAATAATTTCAGTCCAAGCGCCTGCACGCCCGCCCGGGTCATAGCCGCGCAAAGCTCCGCGTTCGCAATCAGCGCATCGCGTCCCGCAGCTAGATTCCCGTCTCCCATCTGCCGGACATAATCGAGCGCGGCCGCCAGCCCCGCAAAGAGCGACGTTGCCGGCGTGTATGAAGTCTCAGCCTTCGCCGCCGCTTTTCGTTCCTTGCGCAGATCGAAGTAATATCGCGGAGACTTCGCAGTCTCCATGCGCTGCCACGCGCACTCGCTGATCGCGCCATACGCGAGGCCGGGGGGAACCATCAGAGCTTTTTGGGATCCGCCGATGATGACGTCAATGCCCCAGCCGTCCACGTCGAACCGAGTAGTACCCAGGCCGGTGATTGCATCGACGATGAGCAGCGTGTCGGGCAGCGCACTCACCAGTTTTGCAATTGCTTCCACATCATGGCGTGCGCCGGTTGAACTTTCGGTGGCTTGCATGTAGACGCAGCGAATCTCTGGCGTGAGCTTCGCGCGCACAGCGTCGAGCGAAAACGTCTCGCCATAGGGCGAGGTAACGGTTTCAACCAAGCAGCCAAAGGCCTTCGCGAGCGAAACCCAGCGCTCGCCGAATTTCCCCGCCGTCAGCACCAGCACTTTATCGCCCGGAGAAGTCAGATTCGTAATCGACGCCTCCATGAAGCCCGTGCCCGAAGATGTCAGGACGAGCACATCGTTTTGCGTGCCAATGAATTCCTTCAGGTCGGTAAGCACACGCGTAAATAGCGCGCGGAAATCGGCGGTACGATGGTGCGCGCCATAAGCAGCCATCGCCGTCTGCGCCGACGGCAGAAGCGGCGTAGGGCCGGGAGTGAAGAGGCGATTCTTCTTGATCATTTGTATTCTCGAGTAAACAGGATATTCGATGCCGCGCGCTTCGGGGAGAAAAGTCAGAGGTATGAGGTGTGAGAGGGCTGAGGTGAGAGGTCGGAGGTTAGAGGTGGAGCTCAGTTCTCAGTTTTCACCACAAATCGCAGGCTAACCGAAGAGGGCGATCCGCGCGGTTCTTACCTCTGCAATCTGACCTGTCACCTCTGACCTCCGACCTCTCACTTCTGACCTCCTAGCGGTTCTATAATCCTTCCATGCCCCTAATTGACCAGATTCAGAAAGACATCGTGTCCGCTATGAAGGCAAAAGAAGAGCAGCGCCTCTCGACGCTGCGTATGGTGAAAAGCGCGCTGCAGTTGAAAGGAGTCGAGAAGATGGCGCCGCTCGACGACCAGGAGTCGCAGCAGGTGCTGTCCACGCTGATCAAGCAGCGCAAGGATTCCGTCGAGCAATTCACCAAAGGCGGACGCCAGGAGATGGCCGACAAAGAAGCCGCCGAGATCAAGGTGATCGAAGGCTACCTGCCCAAAGCTGCCGGAGAAGAAGAAATCGTAGCCGGAGTGCGCGCAGCCATCATCGAAATGACCGGCCCGCTGACGATGAAAGATATGGGCACGGTGATGAAAGCCGCAATGGCCCGCTTCACAGCCGCAGGCGTGCGCGTGGATGGGAAGGTGGTCAGCGAGGCGGTAAAGAAGGAGTTGGCTGGAAAATAAGAATCGCCACGATTCACGCAGGAGGGGACGCCCTCGTCTGTCCGCGCGGGCCAAGTTCGAGAAACGTTATCAATACGCGTCCTTGCGATGCCGGAATGAATGCAGCACGACTTCACTTCCGAAGATATCGTAGCGCAAGCGGTAATCCCTCCAACGCACGCGCCATTGGCCTTCGCCCGGTTTTAGACCGGCAAGTTTCTTGATCGGGTATCGTCCGCTTCGATTGTGAGGATCGTCGCTGAGAACTGGAATCAGTTCTTCGAGGGCGCGAACGAGCGCGGAGTCTTTCTTGCTGATCGCGCGGAATTCCCGCTCGAATGCGGGCGTAGAGAGGACACGAAATGGTCCAGCCATGGCGCTGTAAGCTCTTTTGCCCTTACTTCTTTTTGCGTTTGCTGCTTGGGGCTTTCAGTTCAGCCAGGAATTCGCTTGCATTGCGCGCGGCTCCACGACGATACTCCGCCGCGCTCGTCTGGATTTGTTCCTTAGCTGAGCGGTTCTGCATCTCGAGATAATCTTCCAGATCGTCCACGTGCATGAGCCCGGCCACGGGGATGCCGTCCTTTTCCAGGATGAAGACCTCGCGGTTCACGTGAACGCGGCGCACCACCTGGCCGAGATTCACGCGAGCTTTGGTCAGGGGCAAGCGGCTCACTGTAGTCTTCATGATTGATTAACCTTAATCAATGTTACTCAGCTTGATGACGGAGTGCAATGTTCAATTTTGGATGAAATCGGACAGGTGTTTGGGAGAACGTTGGCCGCATCGTCTTATTTGCTCTTCTGCCATTCCCGGTACGCTTCGCTCTTCCCAATCCCGCGTTCTTTGGCTACTTTCTTCAGCGCCGCCTTTTCGTCCGCATTTTCTTCAGCCATGATTTCCCGGACGCGCTGTGCGATGGTCACACGCGGGCTTTCGGCTTTCGGCTCTGAGCCCTCAGCTTTCGCGATCAGCAGCGTGATCTCGCCTTTCACTTCGCCTCGCGATTTCAGTTGCTCCAAGACCTCTCCGGCTCGCCCCCTCAGAAATTCCTCGTGCAGCTTGGTCACTTCCCGCGCAACCACGACGTGCCGGTCTTCTCCTAGAACCTCGCAAACATCGGAAAGTGTCTCCAGCAGCCGGTGCGGCGCTTCATAGAAAACCTGCGTTCTTGGCGATTCGCCTACGCTTTCCAGCAACTTGCGCCGCTGCCCCGATTTTGTTGGCAGGAATCCGCTGAAACGGAAGGCATCCGTCGGCAGGCCGCTTGCCACCAGCGCGGCCAGGAACGCCGACGCGCCTGGAATCGGCACCACCGGCACATGATGGCGAATCGCCAGCGTAATCAAGCGAAAGCCTGGGTCGGAAATACCCGGCATGCCCGCGTCGGTGACGAGGGCGATCCTGGACCCGCTTTCGAGATTAACGACAAGCTCGGCGGCCTTGGTCATCTCATTGTGTTCGTGATAGCTGACCGTGCGCGTCGTGATGCCGTAATGACTCAGCAGCTTCTGCGTCTGACGCGTGTCCTCGCAGGCAATCATGTCTACTTCTTTCAAAATGCGAAGCGCACGGAGTGTGATGTCTTCGAGGTTGCCGATGGGAGTAGCGACGAGAAAAAGGGTTGGACCGACTCCGGCATTGCCGCGGTCGTCGGCGACGCTAGCTTTTGTTTTCGCCCGCATGTCGCAAGTCTAGCAAGAAAATCAAAAGCGTTGGCCCACGGTGGACTGGTAAGAACCCAAATGATTGATTGAGGTTACCCCGTGTTCCCCGAGTCCCCGTGGTTAAAGGTCTTCTGGCCGAACCAGCGCCGCCAACTCTTCGATTCGCTTTTTATTCGCGTCATGATAAACTGACCGAAATCGATGTGACAGCCAACACTTTTCGCTCCAGCCCGCGGGTGTAGGCTACCGGATTAGGCTACAAAAATAAGTGGAACCCGCAATCCGGAATCAATCTATCAGGAGCAGCCATCATGGCCGATAGCAAGACAGACGAGCGCAACAAAGCAATCGAACTCGCGTTTTCACAAATTGAAAAGCAGTTTGGCAAAGGTTCGATCATGCGGTTGGGATCGAAAGAGGCAATCGTCCCGATCGCGGTGATTTCGACCGGCGCGATTTCGTTCGATGCAGCGCTCGGCGTGGGCGGCGTGCCACGCGGACGCGTGGTTGAGATTTTCGGGCCGGAATCCTCCGGCAAAACGACGATTGCGCTGCAAGTGATTGCCGAGGCGCAAAAAAGCGGCGGCATGGCTGCATTCGTGGACGCCGAGCACGCGCTCGATCCCGGCTACGCCAAAAAACTGGGCGTGGATGTGGACAATCTGCTGGTCTCACAACCCGACTACGGCGAGCAGGCGCTTGAAATCGTCGAAGCGCTGGTGCGCTCGAATGCGATTGATGTGCTGGTGGTCGATTCGGTTGCGGCGCTTGTGCCCAAGGCTGAACTCGACGGCGAAATGGGAGACAGCCACATGGGCCTGCAAGCGCGCCTCATGTCACAGGCGCTGCGCAAGCTGACGGGGACGGTCTCCAAATCGCGCACCTGCCTCATCTTTATTAACCAGATTCGCGAAAAGATTGGCGTTATGTTTGGCAATCCTGAAACCACAACGGGCGGGCGCGCGCTGAAGTTTTATTCGTCGGTGCGCATCGATATCCGCCGCATCGCCGCTATCAAAGAAGGCGACCTGGTGGTGGGGTCGCGGACGCGAGTAAAGATCGTAAAAAATAAAGTCGCTGCGCCATTCCGCGAATCCGAATTCGACATTCTTTATGGCGAAGGCATTTCGCGCGAAGGCGATCTGCTCGACTTGGCTGTGAATAACAACATTGTCGAGAAGTCCGGCTCGTGGTTCAGCTACAAGAGCGACCGGATCGGCCAGGGCCGCGAAAACGCACGCGCGTTTTTGAAGGAGAACAAAGACGTGCTGGCTAAACTCGATACCGAAGTGCGCAAAGCTCTGGGGCTGATCCCGGCCACAGCGACTCCAGCAGCGCAAACCGCAGCCCAGGCAGCAGGCACATCTGCCGCAACCAGCGGAAAAGTAGCCACCATGCCGACAGCAGCACCGGAGGCTACGAAAGTTCCAGCCGCGAGACGCTAGCAGAACTCACGTAGGGGCGGACACATTCGTCCGCCCCGCAACTCCTTCGCGCCAACTCCGAAGATCGCGACGGCTCTTTCTCTCCACGCGTTCTCTCGTCTATCTCGGCGTCCTCGACATTGGATGGCCTCGGAATTCGGCCAACCACCATGTTGTTGCAACGAGAAAATGTCGTAGTAACTGCAACGAGACTCTGTCACCCCCTGTCATTTAAGTAACGGCCGCCAAAGCGGGGCGGCCGGAGAGATTGTAGATGCGAGGCGTCGGCGTT